>Ga0209403_10000096_pt1 | contig 129376 bp, 128 predicted proteins | sample ArcticOcean_MG_C_8_FD_187440 | JGI IMG/M metagenome (GOLD analysis project Ga0209403, IMG submission 187440) | Marine microbial communities from western Arctic Ocean - ArcticOcean_MG_CB11_86 (SPAdes) (version 2) | ecosystem: Environmental > Aquatic > Marine > Oceanic | place: Arctic Ocean... | reverse complement strand
ACTGCTTGGCCAAATTACAAGTCTATTTGGAGGTAGAGTTGCTGAAGAGTTAATTTTTGGAAAAGACGCTGTAACAACTGGAGCGTCTAATGATATTGAGAGAGCAACAGAAATAGCAAGAAACATGGTTACAAAATGGGGTTTATCAGAAAAACTAGGTCCACTGGCCTACAGTGAAGAAGAAGGGGAAGTATTCTTAGGAAGATCGGTAACACAAACAAAACAAATCTCCGATGTAACTGCAAAAATAATAGATGAAGAGATTAGGCACATAATTGATGATACTTATAAGCATGCTACCTTGATCCTAAATAAGAACATCAAACGCCTTCATAAAATGTCTGAAGCTCTCTTGAAGTTTGAAACAATTGAGCAATCGCAAATAGAAGACATAATGAACGATAAAGAACCCAGACTCCCTGATGATTGGGAGAATAGTGATGAATCCAATGAAGATAATGATCAAACACCTAATTTAGGTGATCATGCTACTCAACACTAAATTTCCTTAAATTTGTCAATTAGTAATTACCTAAACTAGATTAATTAAGCTTAATGGCTATAATGTAGTCCAAATTCACATAATAGTAGGTAAATAACTTTAATCAAATGAACGTATTTGGAACAGATGGAATTCGAGGAAAAGTTGGCGATCATCCAATGACTGTCTCCTTTACTTCTGCATTTGCAAGCGCTATCTCTGCAGTTCTTGCACCAACTGGTGGCAAAGTAGTCATAGGTAAAGATACTAGAAGATCAGGCTATATGTTTGAATCGTCATTGGAATCGGCCTTTGTTGCCTCCGGTTTAGATGTTGTATTACTAGGCCCACTTCCATCTCCAGCTATTGCAATTTATACAAAAGAAACAGATGCAAATTTTGGAATTATCATAAGTGCTTCTCATAATTCATATGAATACAATGGGATTAAAATAATCAATAGTCACGGTGAAAAAATTGATTCTCAATTAGAAAAAGAAATTGAAAGTAAATTATTAGATGAACCGATTACAAAAACATCTGAGAATATAGGAAAAGCATCTAGATCTGCAGATTCTAGAGACATGTACGAATCTTTTTTAACAAATATATTTAATCATAAAAGAACACTCACTAATGTTAAATTAGTATTAGATTGTTCTAATGGAGCAGCCTATAAAGTAGCCCCAAGTATTCTTTCAAAACTTGGCGCTGAAATTATTCCAATAGCCTGTTCTCCTAATGGCTTTAACATTAATAAAAATTGTGGTTCGACAAACCCTGAAAATATTATGAACACTGTCAAAGCATTAAAGGCTGATTTAGGTATTGCTTTAGATGGAGATGCTGACAGAATTCTCCTTATTGACGAGAATGGTAAATGTCTAGATGGAGACCAGATACTCTACATGTTAGCAATGATTAATAAGGATAAGCCAAACTTCAATTCTAAAGTTGTTGGAACAATACTTACAAACTCTGGCCTTGAATCATCGTTAAATGATCAAAATATACAGTTATATAGATCGGATGTTGGCGATAAGAATGTTTTAGATATGATGAAAAAAACTGGATCAATAATCGGCGGTGAAACATCAGGCCACATTATCAATTCTGAATATTTACCCACTGGAGATGGCCTTCTAACAGCGTTATTGATTCTAAAAGATATGGTAGAAAATAACAGAAAAACTGAAGATCTTCTCTCAGGATTATCTCTCCTGCATCAATTCAATGAAAATATAAATATCGAAGACAGAAGTATTAGTGAATCATTGATTCATGAGATAAGTAATAAAGCTTCAAAGATGCTAGAGAATGGAAGAGTAATTATTAGAAAGTCAGGTACAGAACCTAGTATAAGGGTAACAATAGAATCGAATGATCAAGATCATTTTAAGCATATATTTAACTACATTGAATCAGAATTAAATTCCAATGAATAACATATACATTGTGGCAAACTGGAAGATGAATGGTGATCATGTCTTTAATCGTGATTTAATTTCCACTATAGATGATAATACTGTTATCAATGACACTTCTCATATGATCATTTGCCCTTCAATGCCTTATCTTCAACAAATAAACAATCAAAAACCATCCTATATGATTCTGGGTGCTCAGAATATCTCTCAATATGACAATGGTGCTTATACAGGTGAAGTTTCCGGAAAAATGCTAGCAGATTTAAATACCAAATATGTCATTATTGGTCATTCAGAAAGAAGGGAACTCTACAATGAAAACAATAATATTATTAAAGACAAGTTTTCTAAAGCTATAGAGAATAATATTAAACCCATACTGTGTGTTGGTGAAACTATTGATCATCGAAATAGTGGTGAAACATTTGATTACATTCATTCACAAATAGACGCTGTTATTAGCAGCAATAAATTAGATAATCTAAAAGAATTAATAATTGCCTATGAACCTATTTGGGCTATTGGTACTGGCCAAACATCAACTCCAGAAAGTGCAGAAGAAGTACATTCTTACATCAGAAATATACTATTAAATACTGATTCGAATTTAGCTGAAAATACACCTATACTCTACGGAGGAAGTGTTAATAGTGAAAATGCTGAAAAACTATTTAGAATGGAAAATATAAATGGAGCTCTGATAGGTGGAGCTTCATTAAATGGTGAAGAATTTTCAAAAATTTATAACATAGCAGGGGAACTCACAAATGAATAATATTAATTCTATTTTACTAAGCTTTCATGTGGGAGTTGCTATCCTTATTGTCATATTAATTTTAATGCAAAAAGGAAAAGGAGCTGATATGGGTTCAGCTTTTGGTGCAGGTGCATCAGGAAGTGTTTTTGGCTCTAAAGGTTCAGCAAACTTCTTATCTAGAACTACAGCAGTCCTAGCTACTGTTTTCTTTGTAACCAGCCTAACACTTGCATATTTTAATAAAGGAACAGTTGATAGTTCCAGTGTCTTGGATCAAATTAACGAGAGCAGTATTACTATTGAGAGTGATGAACCTGCATTCCTCAAATCACCTATTATTCCAGACTAAATATATCAAGCCGATGTGGTGGAATCTGGTAGACACGCTGTCTTGAGGGGGCAGTAGCGAAAGCTGTGCCGGTTCGAGTCCGGCCATCGGCACAAAATAACCATAAATAAGAATTTAATCCAATAAATAGATTTCAATAGTTATAAACAAGATATCCACATATGGGTAATTAAATTGCAATTATAATTGTTATTCTTAATGCTAAGTATTTGATTATATATATTTTATTTTTATAAAAAGCTGATACAATACGCTTGCTTTCTGGGGATTATTAATTAGGTTTTTTGTAGAAAAATATGCTCGAGAATTATCTACCAATATTAATATTTTTAACAGTAGCTGCCGCCTTAGGTATCCTATTGTTAGCACTCGGTTTTCTTCTTGGAAAAGGAGAAAAGTCCGATGCCAAACTGTCTCCCTATGAATGTGGTTTCGATGAATTCGAAGATGCAAGGATTCCTTTTGATGTTCGATACTATCTTGTAGCTATACTCTTTATAATCTTTGATCTAGAAATTGCTTTTCTATTTCCATGGGCAATAGCTCTTAAATATATAGGCCCTGTAGGCCTCATATCAATGATTGTTTTTCTTTGCGTTTTAGTAATTGGATTCGTCTATGAATGGAATAAAGGTGCATTGGAATGGGATTAAATCAAGATAAAGACTTGATTGACGATCAAGGACCAGGTTTTGTAGTCACATCTATTGATAAGCTTGTTAATTGGGCTAAATCTGGCTCTGTCTGGCCAGTCACTTTTGGATTAGCGTGCTGTGCCATTGAAATGATGCATTCAGGTGCTTCACGATATGATACAGATAGATTTGGTGTTGTTTATAGACCCAGCCCAAGGCAATCAGATGTCATGATAGTCGCTGGTACTCTTGTTAATAAAATGGCACCAGCTCTGAGAAAAGTCTACGATCAGATGCCAGAACCTAAATGGGTTATTTCAATGGGATCATGTGCAAATGGCGGTGGTTATTACCATCATTCATATTCCGTTGTGAGAGGATGCGATCAGATTATACCAGTCGATATTTATGTACCAGGATGCCCACCTACAGCTGAAGCTCTGATCAACGGCATACTAGAACTTAAAAATAAAATCAAAAAAGAAGAGTCAATAATACGTGGATAATCAAACTTTAATTAGCTGTCTAAAAGATAAGCTTACAGGCTTTGATATCGAATATTCTGAATCAAATGAATCAGTAACCATTGAAGTAAATAAAACTAACCTTGTTGATATTTGCAAAATCCTAAAATCAGAATCTTCTTTATCATTCAATATGCTGATAGATATATGTGCAATAGATTATCTTTCATATGGCGATGCTGACTGGAAAACTCTGGATGCGACAAATACAGGATTCTCAAGAGCTGTAAAAAAAACCATTATTCCTGATCCTGATGAGCATTATGATGAAAAAAGATTTGGTGTTTTTTATCAACTACTCTCTATAGATCACAATGTTAGATTGTCCATCTCAACTTTTACTGGGAGTGATAATCCACCAACCATTGATTCTGTTAATGGAGTCTGGAACTCTGCTAATTGGTTCGAACGTGAAGCATTTGACCTTATGGGTATTCAGTTTAAAGGTCACCCTGATCTTAGAAGAATACTCACAGACTATGGATTCATTGGGCACCCCTTTAGAAAAGATTTTCCAACGAATGGAAATCTAGAAGTTGTTTACGATGAAGAACAAGAAAAAGTCGTTTATAAACCCGTGTCTATCACAACTCGACCTGGTGTTCCTAGAATAATAAGAAAAGACAAGTGACATCCAATAATTTAAAACTTAATTTTGGACCGCAACACCCAGCTGCTCATGGAGTGATGCGCTTAATCATGGAAATGGATGGTGAAGTTGTTGTTGGTTTAGACCCACATATTGGACTGCTTCATAGAGGCACTGAAAAACTAGCTGAAATCAAACCATTTAATCACTCCATTGGTTATATGGACCGAATGGATTATGTTTCCATGATGTGTTGTGAGCACCCATATATCCTTGCCATAGAAAAACTTGTTGGTGTTAAACCCCCAGTAAGAGCTCAATATATTCGAGTCATGTTTGATGAAATAACACGAATACTGAATCATTTATTGTGGCTGGGTTGTCATGGACTTGATATTGGAGCTATGGCGCTTTTTTTATATTGTTTTAGAGAGCGTGAAGACCTATTGGATTGTTATGAAGCTGTTTCAGGTGCAAGAATGCACGCTACTTACTATAGACCAGGAGGAGTTTATAGAGACTTGCCAGACTCTATGCCTAAGTTTGAAGCAAATAAATATATTTCTGAAAAAAAGGTAAAAAAACTTAACTACAATAGGGATGGATCGTTGCTTGATTTTATTAAAGATTTTACCGATCGTTTTCCAGGTCATGTGGATGAATATGAAACATTGCTAACAGACAATCGTATATGGAAACAGAGAACTGTGGATATTGGAATCGTCACTCCTGAGAGAGCCATAGAATTAGGATTTACTGGTGCAATGCTTCGTGGTTCTGGAGTTGCATGGGATTTAAGAAGAAAGCAGCCTTATGAAGTTTATAATGAACTTGACTTTAAAATACCCGTTGGCGTTAACGGTGATTGTTACGATCGTTATTTGGTTAGAGTGGAGGAGATGAGACAATCAAATCTTATTATTCAGCAGTGTATTCAATGGCTGGAGAAAAATCCAGGACCAGTTATGATCGATGATAATAAATTAGCAACACCAAAAAGATCATCAATGAAGCATGATATGGAATCTTTAATTTATCATTTTAAACTTTTTACTGAAGGCTATTCTGTGCCAGAAGGAAGTGTCTATACTGCTATCGAGCACCCAAAAGGAGAATTTGGTGTATTTTTGATGTCAGATGGGGCAAACAAACCTTATCGTCTTAAAATTAGGGCACCAAGTTTTCCTCATCTTGCTGCAATCAGTGAAATGTCAAAAGGCCATATGTTGGCTGATGTGGTTTCAATTATTGGAACTTTAGATGTGGTTTTTGGAGAAATCGATAGATAAGCATTATGGAAACGTTATTGCCCAAAAATATTACTAACACTATTGATCATTGGATACAGAAGTTTCCACAAGGTAAACAGCGATCTGCCATTATTGCTTCACTTCATGCTGTTCAACATCATAATAATGGTTTCTTGACTAATGATCTATTGAATCAAGTAGCTGACTACATAGACGTTCCTAAAATGAATGTTTATGAGGTGGCTACATTCTATTCAATGTTTCAAACCAAGCCCGTGGGCAAACATGAGATCGCAGTCTGTAATAATATTTCTTGCATGCTGAGAGGTTCCAATGAAATCATCGATCATCTTGAAAACAAACTAAGCATATGTCTTGGCGAATCAACCCCCGACGGTAATATTTTCCTAAAAGAAGAAGAAGAATGTCTTGCGGCATGCACAGGAGCGCCAATGATGATGGTGAATCATGTCTATATAGAAAATCTGACAATTAACAAAGTTGATGAAATTTTAGAACGCTTGCAAAAAAGTAATGACTGAAATAAATAAAGTAATCTTTTCAAATCATGATGATTCAGAGTCAGCATCTATTGAGAGCTACATCAATACTGGTGGTTATAGTGCATGGAAGAAAATTATCGAATCGTCTGACCAAAATACAGCTAGAGAAAAAATCATCAATGAAGTTAAAGCTTCTGGTCTAAGAGGTAGGGGAGGGGCTGGGTTTCCAACAGGACTTAAATGGAGTTTTATGCCTAATACTGGAAAACAGCAATACATCGTTTGTAACTCTGATGAGAGTGAACCAGGTACTTGCCATGATAGAGAAATTTTACAACGCAATCCACATGCACTCATAGAAGGCATGGCAATTGCTGGTTTTGCTATCAATGCTACAGTTGGCTATAACTATGTAAGAGGCGAATTCATGGGTGACTGCTACCTTCAAATAAAGAAGTCCTTAGAAGAAGCTTATGAATATGGCTTCCTAGGAAAAAACATACTTAATTCTAACATTAACTTTGATTTATATAATTATCTTGGAGCAGGTGCCTATATATGTGGTGAAGAGACAGCCTTGCTGGAATCTTTAGAAGGAAAACAAGGAAAACCAAGATTCAAACCGCCATTTCCAGCAAACTTTGGTCTCTATGGGGCACCTACAACAGTAAATAATACTCAAACTCTGGCTACAATTCCTAAAATTATAGAAAAAGGTTCAGAATGGTACTCATCAATGGGTACTGAAAAATCACCAGGAACAATGATTTTTTCTGTGTCAGGACACATTAATAATCCAGGTAATTATGAATTGCCACTTGGTATATCATTCAATGAATTGATGGATGTTTCTGGTGGTATTATTGATGGCAAGAAACTTAAAGCCGTTATACCTGGTGGGTCTTCAACGAAAGTTCTCCCTGGACATATTATCTCCAAATGCACTATGGATTATGAATCCCTTGAAGAAGCAGGTTCATCGCTTGGAACAGGAGCTGTTGTTGTGATGGCAGAGGGTACTTGCATGGTTGAAATGCTTAAACGAATTTCTAGGTTTTATTATGCAGAGAACTGTGGTCAATGCACACCATGCAGAGAAGGAACTGGATGGCTTTATCGTATACTTGATCGAATCACTAAAGGACAAGGTCAAGAAACTGATATAAATCTTCTAATCGATGTGGCCAATCGAATTGAGGGCAACACAATATGTGCTTTTGGTGATGCATCGGCTTGGCCTATTCAAAGTTTTCTGCATCACTACTTTGAAGAATTTGAATTCATGATTAAAAATAAAGGTAAATCTAGAGCAGCTTAATAATGACTGAAAAGAAAGTAAATATTAGTATCGACGGTGAAGAACATTCAGTAGAGCAGGGTCAAATGTTAATTGAAGTTACTGATCAATTGGGCGTCTACATACCCCGTTTTTGTTATCACAAGAAGTTATCCATTGCTGCTAATTGTAGAATGTGTCTTGTTGAGGAAGAAAATACTAAGAATGCAATACCAGCTTGTGCAACACCAGTGAGTGAAGGAATGGTCATTAAGACTAAATCTAAAAATTCTCAAACAGCTCAACAGGCTACCATGGAGTTTTTACTCATTAACCACCCCCTTGATTGTCCAATATGCGATCAAGGTGGCGAGTGTGAACTGCAAGACCTGGCTTATCTTTATGGTAAGAATAGTTCAAGATTTGATATTCAAAAGCAAACCAAGCCCAATGATAATCTTGGTCCTCTAATTTCAACAGATATGTCTCGTTGCATCATGTGTACAAGATGCGTTCGCTTTGGTACAGAAGTTGCTGGTCTCCCAGAAATTGGAACAATGGGAAGAGGTGAATCCTCAACGATAAGCACATTTGTTGAATCATCAATTGATCATGAATTATCAGGAAATATCATAGACCTTTGTCCAGTAGGTGCACTCAACAATAAACCTTATCGTTACACCGATAGAACCTGGGAGTTGGACCAGATTGATAGCATATCTCCTCATGATTGTGCGGGCAGCAATATTTATTTACATGTTAAAAATAATCTCATTAAGAGAGTGGTACCCAAAGTCAATGAAAATATAAATGAAACTTGGATCTCTGATCGTGACCGCTATGCTTTTGATGGCATCTACAGTGAAGATAGAACTCACGAATCTCTTGTGAGAATAAATAATGAGTTGACTCCCATTAGTACAAATAATGGAATCAATATGTTTATAGATCAACTTCATAACATAAAAGATAAAAAGAGTATCTCAGCCTTGATTTCTCCTTCATCCTCATTTGAAGAACAACTTTTATTTGCTCATCTTATGGAAGAGAATCAAGTCAACAACATTGATCATCGAATCAATCAAATTGATTTCTCTGGCGATGCTCTGGACCCTCTGTTTCCATTACTCAATATCCCATTAAATGAAATTGAAAACATGCAATCGATACTTATAATCGGATCAACAATTAGAAAAGAAACACCTATAATTGCTCACTGGATAAAAAAAGCAGCAGATCGTAATTGTGAAATTCACATTATCAATCGTTCACTTGATGAATATCATTTTCCGATAGAGAATTATATACTCAGCGAAAGCTCGCTCATTGCTGAAAATACAGGCCTTATAGTTAAAGCAGCTCTGTCTTTAAGTGATCAAGAATTTCCAGATCACTTATTAGATGCTCTGAGAAAACTCAAAGAACCATCCCCAGCACACATTAAAACTGCCAACTCTCTGATTGGTAAAAAATCATTGGTGATTTCGGGTTTGGTTACTAGAAATAACAAGGATTACTCTCTAATTAGAAGTTATATTGATATTTTATCTTCAATGACAAACTCATCCAAAGGTGAAATTACATTCAGTGCTAACACTCCCGGTGCGTATATCAGTGGTTGTATCCCTCATCGCTCTTCGTTTGGAAGAACTAAAGATATAGGTTTAAATGCAATACAGATATCAACCAATAGAAATAAAATGCTCATTCTTTATAACATTGAACCGGATGATTGCCTTTTCAGAGATCAGCTTTACAAAGCTATTGATTCAGCAGAAACAGTAGTTGTTTTTACACCATTTATGAATGATGTTTTTAAAGAGCATGCGGACATTATAATACCCATTAAAACTCCATATGAATCCTGTGGAAGTTTTATTAATGTATCTGGAGTATTACAAAGTTTTAATGAAGGACTGTCGCAGCTAGATTCTTTACAAACCAATCAAGATATCCTCTTTGATACTCTGGATTATGCTAAGGCTAAACCATTACCTTTTGAAGATATTATCAATAAAACACAATTGTTCATTGCTGAATCAAAAGCAAACATTAATCCTAATACCGAGTTACCTTCGATTAATTCTAATGCAGATATCTTAGAATCTTTGAATAACTATAATCTTTATAGTACTGATTCCATTGTCAGAAGATCAAGGCCTTTGCAATTGACCAAAGAATCTAAAATAGAGTCATAATTATAGAAATGAAAGAATTCATTACATCATTGTTTAGCACTCTCACAATTCAAGAAGTGTCGCTCGTTATCTCTGTCATTAATATTATTATTGTCACTGCTTCTTTAATTCTTTTCGTTGTTTTTATGGTCTATTTTGAACGCAAAATTATGGGCTATATGCATGCAAGAATTGGTCCAAACAGAGTAGGGCCTAAAGGAATCTTTCAATCACTTGCAGATACTATTAAATTATTGTTTAAAGAAATTATTATCCCTGCAAAAGCTGATCGATTTATGTTTTTACTTGCTCCTTTACTACTGCTAATACCAGCTATAGCTGCATGGGCTGTAGTACCATTGAACCCAGAGTTCCTTATTGCTGACATTAACGCAGGACTACTATATTTGTTGGCTCTTACTTCGTTTGGCGTTTATGGCGTTATTCTTGCTGGTTGGGCATCGAATTCAAAATATGCATTTCTTGGTTCCATGAGAGCAGCAGCTCAAATGGTTGCTTACGAAATAGCGATGGGATTTGCATTGGTTGGTGTTTTAATGGCAGGTGGCAGCTTAAAATTAGGAGCAATTGTTGCTGCTCAATCAGGTGGTATTCAAAACTGGTTTTTTATACCCCTTTTTCCATTATTCATTGTCTACTTTATATCGGGAGTTGCTGAAACAAACAGGCATCCTTTTGATGTAGCAGAAGGTGAAGCAGAAATTGTTGCTGGTTTTCATGTTGAGTATTCGGGCGCTGCTTTTGCTATCTTCTTTCTTGCTGAATACATTAACATGGCTTTGATATCCATACTGACTGCAATCTTTTTTTTGGGTGGTTGGGAAAGTGTATTTTCTAATTTTTCAATACTAGAAAATAGTGTTTTTAGTTTTTTAACCCAGCCCAGTATTTTTTGGTTACTGATTAAAACATTATTTTTCTTATTCGTATTTGTATGGCTCAGAGCAACTTTTCCAAGATATAGGTACGATCAATTGATGACCTTAGGTTGGAAAGTCTTGATACCAATTACCATCGTATGGATTGGTGTTGAATGTATTATGTTTGTAATGGAAGTTGGGCCTTGGAGTTCTACATGAGAATTAAACACATACTTAAAACATTATCCATGATTGATTTAATAAAAGGATTTAATGTCACTTTGAAAGCACTCTTTAGGGAAAAAGTGACCATTCAATACCCAGAGGTTAAAACACCTCTCTCACCAAGGTTTAGAGGAAAACTAGCACTCATGAGATATGATAATGGTGAAGAAAGATGCATTGCTTGCAAACTCTGTTCTGCAGTTTGTCCAGCTCAAGCAATCACAATTGAGTCTGAAGAAAGAGAAGACGGTACAAGAAGAACTACAAAGTTTGAAATTGATGCATTCAAGTGTATTTATTGTGGTTTCTGTGAAGAAGCGTGTCCCGTTGACTCCATTGTTGAAACTAATATCTTTGCATACCACATGACAGAGAATCACCAAAGAACACAAACCAAAGAAATGCTGCTTCAGACTGGTGACGATTACAAGGAAGAAATAACAAAGAACAGAGCCAAGGATTCAAAGTTTACATAATGCTTACTGAAATAATATTCTATACCTTTTCTTCTATTTTAATCTGTGCTGCCTTGGGCGTTGTTTTCTTTAGAAACCCAGTGTATTCAGCTGTTTCATTGATACTAAGTTTTATTACCAGTGCTTTTCTTTGGTTTTTATTAGAATCAGAGTTCTTAGCTCTCATTTTGATCTTAGTTTATGTGGGTGCTGTTATGGTCTTATTTTTATTCGTCATCATGATGCTTAACATTAATGAGCAGAAAGCAAACTCAAGATTCAATACGATTGCTCCATTAGCACTGTTAATTGGACTGGTTATATTAATTGAAATGATAACCCTTATTTGGCTTAAATCTAATCAATTTACAGAAACACTAGTCATAATTGCTTCACCATCTTCTGAAAACAATACTCTTGAACTTGGAAAGTTACTTTTTTCTGAATATATATATCCTTTTGAAATTGCTGGTTTCATCCTTTTACTGGGTATCATCATTTCAATCTCTTTAACACTTAGGTCAAAAAAAGGTAAGAAAACGCAGATTATTTCAAAACAAATTGATATTGATCCCAGTAAAAGAGTTCAATTAGTCGATTTAGAGAGGGGGGATAATTAGATGATAACTTTGCAATCTTATCTAACACTTTCAGCTATCTTATTTGCTATTGGAATTATTGGAATAATCATTAATAGAAAAAATATTATTATTATCCTAATGTGCACAGAACTAATATTGTTGGCTGTCAATTTCAATTTTGTAGCTTTTTCTTACTTCAATCAAGACTACACAGGACAAATATTTGTATTCTTTATCTTAACAGTAGCAGCTGCAGAAGCAGCAATAGGCTTAGCAATATTGGTTGCCCTTTATCGGAATAACGAATCGATTGATGTTGATAAATTAACCGCCTTAAAAGAATAAATATGTATCAACTGAGTTTAATCGCTTTATTAGCACCTCTATGTGGAGCTCTATTAGCTGCGGCTTTTGGTAAATCTCTAGGTAAATGGTTTACAAACTCTGTCACAATCATTGGTGTCCTGGTGTCATTGATTATATCAACTTTATTATTAAGTATTTTAATTGAGGACTCATCACAAGTACTCAACCAATCTATTTATACCTGGATGAAAATAGGTGAACTAGAATTTCAATTAGGCTTCTTAATAGATAATTTAACAGCCAGTATGATGTTTGTTGTTAGTTTTGTCTCATTGATGGTTCATATTTATACCATTGGTTACATGAAGGATGATCCTGGTTACCATAGGTTTTTCAGTTACATATCTTTATTCACTTTCTCTATGCTCTCTTTGTTGATGGCCAATAATTTTTTACAACTCTTCTTTGGTTGGGAAGCTGTGGGTGTTATGTCTTATCTTTTGATCGGTTTTTGGTACACCAAAGCATCAGCAATTAAGGCAAATTTTAAAGCCTTTATCATTAATAGAGTAGGCGATTTTAGTCTTTTATTGGGAATTGCATTACTGTTTGCAAATTTAGGTACACTCGATTACATATCTATATTCAATTCAGCTGAATCTTTATCCAATATCTCAATTCCAATATCTGGTTCTTTAAATGTTTCGGTGATAACTCTATCTTGCATACTTCTTTTCGGTGGAGCAATGGGTAAATCAGCACAAATGCCTTTGCATGTTTGGTTGCCTGATTCAATGGAAGGCCCTACACCAATATCTGCATTGATTCATGCTGCAACCATGGTAACAGCTGGTGTCTTTATGTTAGCGAGAATGTCGCCACTATATGAATTATCGGCCTCGGCTTTATCTTTTGTGTTAATTGTAGGAGCAACGACAGCGTTATTTACGGGTTTTCTGGGCTTAGTTCAAACCGATATTAAACGGGTAATCGCCTATTCAACCTTGTCTCAGTTGGGTTACATGATAGTTGCTGCTGGAGTTTCTGCATACTCAGCAAGCCTCTTTCATTTAATGACACATGCTTTCTTTAAAGCTTTATTATTTCTAGCAGCTGGATCAGTTATAGTGGCATTACACCATCAACAAGACATCAGAAAGATGGGGGGATTGTATCGCTACCTACCATTCACTTATGTAACCAGTGTAATAGGAACACTTGCTTTAATTGGGTTCCCTGGATTTTCAGGTTTCTTCTCTAAAGATGCAATTATTGAAGCAGTTCATCATTCCAATATATTTGGATCAAATTATGCATACGTTGCAGTTTTAGTTGGCGTGTTTGTCACTGCATTATATTCATTTAGATTGCTGTTCATTGTCTTTCATGGCGAGGATAAGTTTAAAAATGATGACATAAAAGAACCCTCACTTTCCATAGTTATACCACTTATCTTATTAGCAATACCATCTGCATTAATTGCCTGGCCAACAATTGGACCCATGGTGTTTGGTGAATTTTTTGCCAACTCAATCATTCAAGCTTCTGCTTATGATTTATTTGGATTTCAATTTACAAATCCTACAGATTTTTTATTTCATTCGCTTGATAGTCCTGTTATTTATATAGCAACCTTAGGCTTTATAACAGCGTTCTATCTCTACATTGTAAAACCTGATTTGCCTCTAAAAATCTCAGAATACTTTAGACCTATACACAATCTTTTGTTAGAGAAGTATTATTTTGATTACCTGATTGAAAAAGTTATAGGCCAATCTTTTAAAAAGATTGGTAATGTCTTTTGGACAATCGGCGATATTAGAATCATTGACGATACCTTGGTTAATGGCATTGGAAGAAACATTAATAAAATCTCCTCCAAATTTAAAAAAGTACAAACAGGGTATATCTATCATTATGCTTTTATGATGATTCTTTCTTTATCTCTGTTCCTAGGATGGATTATCTTTACTTCTATTGAGAAAACATAATGTTACTTAATTCAATCATTATTATTCCAATTATCGCCTCTTTATTAATAGGTTTACTAGGAAAAGACTACTTAAGACTTAACTACTTCATAGCCTTATTTTCGTCGTTAATTGTATTTCTACTATCACTTTATCTACTTTATCTTTTTGATCCACTATCTACTGAATATCAATTCCAAACTCAAATGAATTGGATTACTCAATTCAATATTCAATATTTCATTGGTATTGATGGCATCTCATTACCTTTAATACTCTTAACAACTTTCATTACTCCCTTAGTTATCATTACTTCCAATACTTCACAGAAAAAACATTTGCACCAGTATTTAGCTGCTTTTCTCATTCTTGAAACACTCATGATTGGTGTTTTCTCATCATTGGATGCTTTTCTTTTTTATATTTTTTGGGAAGCGATGCTAATTCCAATGTTTATCATCATCGGGGTTTGGGGTGGCAAAAATAGAATCTATGCCACAGTTAAATTCTTTTTATACACCTTTCTGGGTTCGGTATTTATGTTATTGGCATTAATTTATTTACACTTTAAAACTGGTAGCTATGCAATAAATGATTTTTATAATGCCAACTTATCATTAAATGAACAGATTATTATATTTCTAGCATTTTTATTTGCATTTGGAGTTAAGATTCCAATGTGGCCAGTTCATACATGGCTGCCAGATGCTCATGTTGAAGCTCCAACCGGTGGATCGGTGATACTGGCTGCTATCTTATTAAAAATGGGAGGTTATGGTTTTTTAAGGTTCTCTCTCCCCATTGCAACTGAAGGCGCTGTCTACCTTTCAGGCTTCATGATAGTGTTGTCATTAGTTGCAATCATCTATATTGGTATGGTTGCTATAGCTCAGAATGACATGAAGAAATTAATCGCTTATTCATCTATTTCTCATATGGGTTTCGTAACCCTAGGGTGTTTTGTTTATTTGTATTCCAGTAATGATAGTCTCAATCTTGAAACAACGAATCTTGCTATTAATGGAGCAATGATCCAAATGATTTCACATGGCTTAATATCTTCTGCACTGTTCTTATGCATTGGGGTTATGTATGACCGATTGCATACAAGAAAAATATCAGATTACGGAGGGGTTATAACTGTTATGCCAAAATTCGGAGCACTGATGGTATTCTTTGCTTTATCGAATGCTGCTTTGCCTGGAACATCAGGATTTGTTGGTGAATTTATTATTATACTTGCCTCATTTAAAATCAATGCCTGGATCGCAATAATGGCTTCAACAACACTAGTGATAGGGGCTTTCTATACACTATGGATGGTAAAAAGAGTTATTTTTGGATCCGTTGTTAATAGTAAAATTAACACTCTTAAAGAAATTAATTTTATTGAATCCTTACCTTTATGCTTATTGGCACTGTCAATATTGGCTTTGGGACTATTTCCAAATCCTCTATTTGATTTAATGTCTAATAGCATCAATATCTTGTCTGAATTAATATTATCCAAAGCATCATGAGTATTTCTGAATTAAAGCTCTTAGCACCTGAAATAATTATTGCATCTGGAATTTGTGTTCTGGTTTTAATTAAAAGCATTCATTCATTAAGATCAATAAATCTATTGCCAGTCTTGATAGGTGCTCTAACTCCATTGGTAGCTCTATTATCAATGGTTTCTACTTTCAACAATCCATATGAAATAATCTTAAATGGACAGGTAGTAATTGACACTCTTGGTTCTGGACTCAAAATTACCGCATACGGGTTCAGTATATTAATTATTTTAGCTACAAACATTAATCAGCTGAATAATAAAAGTGAATTAATACTAATCGAGCTCTTCGCTCTATTGGGAATCTCAATCCTTTGCTCGGCGTCAAATTTATTAGTTATTTATCTTGGTCTTGAAACACTCGCATTGTCATTGTATGGACTTGTTGCCTCAAATAGAAAGTCTGTTAAATCATCTGAAGCTGCTATGAAATACTTTGTGCTTGGGTCTATTGCATCTGGGTTGTTTTTATATGGTGTTTCATTAATTTATGGATTATATGGAAGCATTAATATTTTAGATTTTAATAACCTTTCAGTTGATACTTCCATAGAACTTCAAATTGCTATTGGTTTCATTATTTGTGGAATTGTTTTTAAATTTGGAGCCTTTCCATTTCATAGCTGGGTTCCAGACTCATACCAAGGTTCCACTAACTCAGTTGCCCTTTTTATTTCAACATTACCAAAAATTGGTGCCTTTGCCTTATTGTATAGATTGTTGATAGATTCTTTTTACTCACTCTCATCTTTATGGTCTTTATTTTTATTGATACTTGGTATTGCATCGCTGATCTTTGGAAATATAGTAGCATTGAGTCAAAATCAAATTAGACGTTTATTAGGCTATTCAGCTATTGGACATATAGGATTCATTCTTATAGCCATATCAGCTTCCAACCAGATAGCAATTGAATCTTCTCTAATATATTTATTTATATACATAATAATGACATTAGCTACATTCATAGCACTAGAGGTGTTGTCATCAGACAATAAGTCAATTGATACAATAACCGATTTAAAAGGATTGAATAACAGTCATCCTTGGGTTGCTCTAATGTTGTTATTTTGCATGTTTAGTATGATAGGTATACCTCCATTTATTGGGTTTTATGCAAAATGGATTGTTCTTTCTACGCTTCTAAATTCAGAGATGATATATGCTGCTACAATTGCGATTATAATAACTGTAATAGCTGCTTATTATTATTTAAGAATTGTTTGGTATATGTACTTTGAAAAATCGGATATACCATTAATGAAAAATACATCTAACCTAATTCAAAAATCATTATTATTTACAATTGGTTCTTCATTATTACTATTAGGATTATTTCCAGAGAAACTAATTTCAGTTATTAGTCAATTATTTGATCAAATATATTGATAGATTAGACAAAAACCATTAGTATCATCTTCCAACAGATGCGGGGTGGAGCAGTCTGGCAGCTCGTCGGGCTCATAACCCGAAGGTCACAGGTTCAAATCCTGTCCCCGCTACCAAAATTTTGGTTAGGCCCCATCTGGGGTTTTTTTATTTTTAGGTGTTATGGATTATTTAGAAAAGAGTTTAGAACAACAATTATTCAATAGTGTTGAATCACTAGGATATGAGTTAATGGATCTTGAGTTTAGCCCACAAAATAATGGACTCAGAATCACTGTTTTCATTGATCATGATGATGGAATAGATATTGATGATTGCGTGAATACAACCAAAGAAATATCACCTATATTTGAAGATGATGAATCTGATAAGAATTATATAATTGAAGTCTCATCACCAGGTCTTGATCGAAAGCTGATTAATAAAGAACATTTTGATAAATTTATAGGAAAAATTATTAAAATTAAGTTAAAAAATAAACTACTAGATAGAAAGAATTTTAAAGGTCAGTTATTAAATAGAGTCAAAAATACCATAATGATAAATGACCATGACGATAAAGAGATAGAAATTGATATTAAACTAATTGATATATGTAGAATTGTTCCAGTATTTAAATAAAAGGTAAAAAAAGATGGGTTTAGAAATAATTAGAGTAGTTGACGCAGTCTCAGAGACTAAAGATATGGATAGAGAAATTATATTTGAAGCTATAGAAAATGCTCTTGAATCTGCTACTAAGAAAAAATACGATTACAATCTTGATGTTAAGGTCAAAATTGATAGGTTATCTGGTGAATACGATACCTACAGGAGATGGATGGTTTTTGCAGATGAGTCTAGAGACTTAGAAGACCCAGACATTGAATTGAGAATGATCGATGCCATTGATATAAATAAAGATGCACAACCCGGAGAGTATGTTGAAGAGCAAATTGATTCTGTAGATTTTGATAGAATTGGTGCACAAATTGCTAAGCAAGTTATTGTTCAAAAAGTTAGAGAGGCTGAAAAACAAAAAACAATAGAACAGTATAAAGATAAAGTAGGGGAAGTAATCAGTGGTGTTGTCAAAAGAATGGATAGAAATGGCTTTTATGTTGACATAGGTAATAACGCTGAAGCTTTCCTTCCGAGAAAAGAAATGATACCTAAAGAAGCCTTGAGGCCACAAGATAGGATTAAATCTATTCTTAAATCAATCAATGATGATTTAAAAGGGCCACCATTATTATTATCTAGGGTCATGCCAGAATTCTTAATTGAATTGTTTAAAGTTGAAGTACCTGAAATTTCACAAAATCTCATAACAATAGAAGGTGCCTCTAGAGATCCTGGACTTAGAGCAAAAATAGCAGTTCATTCAGAAGACAAAAAAATAGATGCTGTTGGTGCTTGTGTTGGAATGAGAGGATCTAGAGTTCAATCGGTGTCAAATGAACTTAATGGAGAGAGGATCGATATCATTTTATGGTCCAATAACAATGCTCAATTTGTTGTTAATTCAATGTCGCCAGCTAATGTTGTGTCTATCATAGTTGATGAAGAAAAAAATAGCATGGATATAGCAGTGGAAGAAGCAAAATTATCACAAGCTATTGGTAGAGGCGGACAAAATATAAGATTAGCCAGTGAACTAACTGGTTGGAAGCTTAATGTCCTAAGTGAAACAGAAGCATTAGAAAAAGATGATGAGGAGATAAAAGGTAATGCACAAATCTTCGTTGAAAAGCTATCTGTCGGTGAAGACGTTGCCACTTTATTAGCCCAAGAAGGATTTTCTACTATTGATCAAGTTGCATATGTGCCTATCAGTGAATTAGAAAAAATTGATGGTTTTGATGAAGCTCTAGTAAATGAATTAAGAGAAAGAGCTCAGGATCAACTCCTAGTAGAAGCGATTACTACTGAAGAAAACCTTGAAGAAAATGGTCCATCAAAAAATTTAATTGAATTAGAGTCTGTAACTGAATCTATCGCTTATGCCCTAGCCAGAAATGGAATTAATGACAAAGATACACTTGCAGAACAATCCATAGATGACTTAGTAGATATTGATGAAATTGACGAAATACTTGCAGGAGAAATTATTTTAGAAGCTAGAAAAGAATGGTTTGAAAAAGGTGAAATAACAACTAAGCAGCAAGAAGATTAAAATAAGGAATCAAATATAATGTCAACAACAACTGTATCAAAATTATCACTAGCACTTAAAATATCAAGCGATAAACTAATTAGTCAATTGAAAGACGCAGGTATTGAAGTAGACAATGAAGATTCAGTTATTTCAAATGATCAAAAACTCCTTCTTTTAAACCACTTGAGAGGAAGTCATGGTACATCTAAGCTAACATCGTCTCCAAAAAAACTAACAGTCAATAGAAGGTCACAGAGTGAGCTTAAGCTTTCTGGCGGATTTGGAACCACGAGAACTGTTAATGTGGAAGTCAGAAAAAAAAGAACTTATCTCAATAAAGACTCGTTACTGGAAGAAGCAAAAAAAGAAGCATTAGTAGAAGAAGAAAAGTCAAAAGAATTAGAGCAAAAAAGAATTGAACAAGACAAACAAAAAGAAATAGAAATAGAAAAAGAGAAAGAACAGGTAAATGAACTCAAGAAAAATGTCTTAGAAAAAAGTAATCCAGAACAGATCATTCAAGAACCACAAAAAGATAAAACTGCTAATAGTAAAAATAAGAAAAGAAAAAAGACAAAACAATTTGATAACAGTTCTTTTCAAATGAAAGAACTTCATGTTTCAGGTAAAGTTAAAAAAAGAAAAAAACGTCAAGTTAGACGCACACTTAATGTTACATCTCTAGATCAAGGACAAGGTTTTGAAAAACCAGTCTCGCCAGTAACCAAAGAAGTTAAAATTCCCAAATTCATATCTCCACAGGAGATAGCTCAAAAACTTTCTATAAAAGTAGGTGAAGTCATTACTGTAATGATGAAACAAGGCATTATGTCCAGTGGAAATGATCCTTTAGACCAAGATACTGCAATACTGCTAATAGAAGAAATGGGCCATAAAGCAATTATTATGGATGAAAGATCAGCTGAAGACTCATTATTTGAGTCCCAAGTAAATACTAATGAAGCATTTGAAAGACCACCTGTCGTTACAATTATGGGACATGTTGATCATGGTAAGACATCGCTTCTTGATTACATTAGAAACACTAAAGTTACAGAATCAGAAGCAGGTGGGATCACTCAACATATTGGAGCATACACGATAGAACATAACGATAAAACTATCACTTTTTTAGACACTCCTGGTCATGCAGCATTTACACAAATGAGGGCAAGAGGAGCCAATGTTACTGATATAGTAATACTTGTTGTAGCTGCTGACGATGGAGTTAAGCCTCAAACTATTGAAGCTATAGAGCATGCAAAGTTAGCAAAAGTTCCTTTAATTGTAGCAATAAATAAAATAGATAAGCCAGGTGTTGACTTAGAAAAAGTCAAATCAGAACTCATTACAAATGAAATAATTCCAGAAGAGCTAGGCGGCGACTATTTATTTGTAAATGTTTCAGCTATAAGTGGAGAAGGAGTTGATACTTTGCTGGAAACCATCCTTTTGCAAACGGAAATTCTGGATTTAAAAGCACCAAACGAAGGAAGATCTATTGGAACAGTCATTGAATCAGGTGTTGAAAGTGGTAAAGGTGCTGTAGCTACGATTTTAATTAGAGAAGGGAGATTAAACAAGGGTGATTTAATTATAGTTGGTGAAGTATCTGGTAAAGCTAGAATTCTTATTAATGAAGAAAATAAAGATTTAGAGTTTGTCCTGCCATCCATGCCGGTAAAAGTCTACGGACTATCAGCAGCTCCGAACTCTGGTGATGAAATGAGAGTAATAGATACCGAAAGACAAGCAAAGGATATTGCTATTCAAAGAAAACAAAACAACAGAACAAATACTTTAAATGAACAACAAATTCTTAAAATGAAAAATTTTATGGAGAATCCCGATAGTGGCGAATTAAAGTCTATACCCATTATGATCAAGGCAGATGTTCATGGTAGCTCAGAGGCTATAAAAGACTCACTTCTAAAACTATCAACAGAAGAAGTTCATATTGATATCGTTTCTTCTGGTGTTGGTGGAATCAATGAATCTGATATAAACCTTGCTGAAGCATCAAATGCTTTTATTATTGGTTTCAATGTAAGAGCGGACAACACAGCAAAGAAATCCATTAAAAATTCATCAGTTGATATTAAGTACTACAGCATAATTTATGAAACTATAGATGATATTTCAAATATGGTCAAAGGCTTAGCTGCTCCAGTAATTAAAGAAGAGATTTGTGGTATAGCAGAAGTAAGAGATATTTTTGACTCACCAAATATAGGTAAAATAGCTGGTTGCCTAGTGCTTGAAGGCAGTGTTATTAAATCTAACCCTATTAGGGTTCTTAGAGATAATACTGTTATATACGAGGGTGAATTGGAATCACTAAGAAGATTCAAAGATGATGTCAAAGATGTAAAATCAGGTACAGAATGTGGCATTGGAGTTAAAAACTATAATGATGTTAAAGCGGGCGATCAAATTGAGTGCTTTAGAAATATTGAAGTTAAATTATAAATGCCTAATGATTTTTCAATTAATAAGCGGATTGAGGTAAAGATACATCGCATCATTAGTGAAGCAATAAGTCTTAAAATAAAAGATAAAAGACTTAAGACAATTATTATCACTGAGGTTAATCTTAGTAGAGATTTGGGTTATGCAAAAATTTACTACACTTCCCTTAATCAAGACAATCAGAACAAAAACAATATAGATATTTTAAACAAAGCATCTGGGTTTTTAAGAAAAGAGATTAGTAATAAATTATCAATAAAAAAAGTTCCAGAACTTACCTTTATATTCGATACAAAAGAAGAAGAAGCTAATCATATAAATAAATTAATTGATTCTGCAATTGAGAATGATAAAAAATAATATAAACGGGATCTTTTTATTTGATAAGCATTCAAAAATTACCTCCAATAGTGCATTACAAAAAGTAAAGTATATTTTTGGTGCCAATAAAGCAGGTCACTCAGGTACTCTCGACCCTTTAGCTACAGGACTCCTTCCTATATGTTTTGGTGAAGCGACGAAAGTGTCTTCTTATTTATTACATTCTTCTAAAACCTATGTTGTGAAAGCAAAACTAGGAGAGACAACAGAAACAGGTGATGCAGAGGGAAGAACTATAGATACTAAAACAATATCCATAGTGAATCAGTCAGATTTTAAAAAACATCTTGACTTATTTTTAGGTGAATCGTTTCAAAAGCCTCCTATGTTTTCTGCTGTAAAAATTAATGGTAAACGACTCTATAAGTATGCACAAAAAGGAGAAATCATTGATAGAGAGTCCAGAAAAATAAACGTTTATAAAATAACATTAATCAACCTAACAGAAAAAGATTTTGAAATTGAAGTCAAATGCAGCAAAGGAACTTACATCAGGGTCTTGATTGAAGACATTGCAAAAAAAATGGGTAATTATGCACACGTAACACAACTACGAAGAACTAATATAGAACTGCTTGATAATTATCAAATGCATAACTTGATTCAAATATCCAATATGTCTAAAAATGAACTTCATAATTGTATTCATCCCATGGATATAGTCTTTAAGAATAAGCTTAAAATTAAAGTTAATACAGAACAATCAACACAATTTAATCATGGTCAAAACATTAAAATTGAGAACGAAGAGCTAATTATTGATGAAGCAATTATAATATATAATGAATCAAATCAGCTACAAGGGATTGGCATGGTATTAGGTGGAAATATTATTAAGCCGAATAAAGTATTTAATTTGAATTAAATATTGATTATGTTGTTGTTGATTCGAATAAACTATGTAGAATAGCGTCTGAATTAAATAATTAATAAATAAAATGCCTTTAGCAACTGATAAAAAGAAAGAGATTATTGAAAAACATAAAACATCCAATGATGACACTGGCTCTGCTAATGTTCAAATAGCTCTACTGTCTGAACAAATTGATACTCTTATGGGTCACTTTGAAAATCATAAAAAAGATCATCATTCAAGAAGAGGTCTTCTTATGATGGTTAATAAAAGAAGAAAACTTCTTGATTACATGAAAAATAAAAATCTTACAGCTTATAAAAAACTTATATCAGATCTAGGCTTGAGAAAATAATAATAGAACGAACTACATTCTGTAGTTCATAGATTTGAAAGGAAAAAATAATTGTGAGTGAAATATCAAAAAAGATCTTATTAGGGGATCAAGAAATACTAATTGAAACTGGGAAAATAGCTAGACAAGCAAATGGGTCAGTAATGATCACATGTGACGGAACAACAATATTAGCAACAGTAGCAGCAAGAAAAGAAGCAAAACCTAACCAAAACTTCTTTCCATTACAAGTAAATTACCAAGAGAAAACATACGCTGCTGGCAAGATACCTGGAGGCTTCTTTAAAAGAGAAGGGCGTCCTTCAGAAAAAGAAACACTTATCTCTAGGTTAATTGATAGACCTTTAAGGCCATCATTTCCCAAAGGCTTCATGAATGAAGTCCAGGTGATCTTGACGGTAATGAGTCTAAATCCAGAAGTCCAAACCGATGTGATCGCTATGATTGGAGCATCTGCTGCTTTATCAATATCAGATCTTCCGTTTAATGGACCAATTGGTGGTGCTAGAGTTGGCTATATCAATGATAATTACGTTCTTAATCCCAGTCTATCCGCTATGGATGATTCTAAATTAAACTTAATGGTAGCTGGCTCAAAAGAAGCTATATTGATGGTGGAATCTGAAGCAAATGAATTGTCAGAAGAAATTATGCTTGGTGCTGTAATGTATGGACATGAACAAATGCAAACGGTTATCGATGTTATTCAAGAATTAAAAGACGAAGTAGGAAAAGAACAATGGCCTGTTGAAGAGATTGAAAAAGATGCTTCACTTGTGAAATTAGTAAATGATCTTGCTTTTGACAAAATTACATCTGCATACCAAGTTGCTGATAAGGTTGAAAGGCAAAAACAATTGGATGAAATAAGAAATCATGTTGATAGTGAAACTAATAATGATGACTCTGAATACGATGCATCTGATATTAAAGATGAAATTAAAGCTATAGAAAAATCAATCGTTCGCAATAGAATTTTAAATGGTGACCCAAGAATTGATGGCCGAGACACAACGACAGTTAGAAACATTGATGTAGAAGTTGATATCTTAGAAAGGACACATGGTTCTGCTTTGTTTACCAGAGGTGAAACACAAGCCATTGTAGTCGCTACATTAGGAACGGAAAGATACTCCCAAATAATCGATGCCCTAGAAGGTGAATACAAAGATAAATTTATGCTTCATTATAATTTTCCACCATATTCTGTTGGTGAAACAGGGTTTATTGGATCTCCAAAAAGAAGAGAAATTGGCCATGGTAAATTAGCAAGAAGGGCTCTTGAAGCAGTCTTACCTGATATGGCAACTTTTCCCTATACTATTCGCCTAGTCTCAGAAATAACAGAATCTAATGGATCTAGCTCAATGGCAACTGTGTGTGGATCTAGCTTGGCTTTAATGCAAGCTGGGGTGCCAATCAAGGCTGCTGTAGCTGGTATTGCTATGGGATTAGTAAAAGATGGAGATAAGTATCAAGTTTTAACCGATATTCTTGGTGATGAAGATCATTTAGGAGATATGGACTTTAAAGTTGCTGGTACAACTGAAGGCATAACTGCTTTACAAATGGATATAAAAATTGATGGAATAACAAAATCAATAATGGATGATGCTCTGGTACATGCTAAAACAGCAAGACTTCATATATTGGATAAAATGAATGCAGTTATTAATAAACCTTCGGATGAATATTCCAATTATGCTCCTTCAATAATTACTATTACTGTCGCAAAAGATAAAATTAGAGATGTGATTGGAAAAGGTGGAGCGACTATAAAATCACTGACAGAAATAACTGGTGCTCAAATTGATATCAATGATGATGGAATTGTAACCATTGCCTCCGTTGATAAATCATCTGGTCTATTAGCTAAAGAAAAAATTGAACTTTTAACGAAAGATGTAGAATTAAATACCATCTATGAAGGTAGAGTTGCAAAAATTATGGATTTTGGTGCTTTTGTAACAATACTACCTGGTAAAGATGGGTTGGTTCACATATCAGAAATATCAAAAGAGCGAGTGGAGTCTGTTGACAAAGTTCTTACTGAAGGTGAGATAGTAAAAGTAAAAGTCATTGAAATTGATAGACAAAAGAGAATCAGGCTGTCAATGAAAGCAATAGAAAATGACAAAGAAGAAAAGACTGTTGATGAAGGTTAAAGTTACCTAATATCGCTGTATTGTTTATCAGATATTTCTCTTCTTTCTTGAGCTTCCAAAGTTAAACTAGCTACTGGTCTGGCTTCAAGTCTCTTGAGGCCAATTTCCTCACCAGTTTCATCGCAATATCCATAGTTACCAGATTTAATTTTATTTAATGAAGTTTGTATTTTTCGTAATAGCTTTCTTTCACGATCTCGCGTTCTAAGTTCCAGACCAAATTCAGATTCTTGGGATGCTCTATCGTTTGGATCTGCAAGATTATTACTTTCTTTTTGCATATGATCTACTGTTTTGCCTGCTTCACTTTCAAGCTGTTCTTTCCATGCATTTAAAATCTTAGTGAAATGATTCAATTGCCGCTTAGACATATATTTTTCTTTTGCTTTAAGTTTATAAACGTCTATACCAAATTGTTGGATGAGAGTACCGTTAATAGCACCGTTAACATTCTTTACTTTTTTTGTTTTCATTATTCTATGTATTAATTTAAATGACAGAAAGATTATACTGAGAAAATAACTTTTGTGAAGTAATTATGAACGAGAGTTAATTAAGTTCAATTCATCAGTCCATTGTTCATTTATATTCCTACATTGAACTTCCGTGTATATACCACCACGCACATTGAATTTAATTTTAATTTCTAAGTAATTTGGATTAATAATAGTTGCCAAATCATTGCATATTTTATTTGTAATTGCCTCATGAAATGCTCCAATATTTCGATAACTTGCCATATAGAGCTTTAATGATTTTAACTCCACACACAAGTCTTTAGGTATATATCTAATGTAAACGATAGCAAAATCTGGTTGACCAGTTTTTGGACATAAGCATGTAAACTCAGGCACTTTAATTTTGATTAAATAATCCTTATTAATATTTGGATTATCAAATGATTCTAGAATATTTAATTGTTCAGACATTTTTCATTAGATTATTTATTGATTATATTAAATATTTTAATGTATATATCTTTGAATTACTCTAAAATAAACTCTTATCTATAAGTTTTTTTATGCGATTAAGTAAAATAAAACTCTCAGGCTTTAAAACTTTCGTTGAACCAACGACGCTATTCCTACCCTCAAATCTGGTAGGAATTGTAGGCCCAAATGGATGTGGTAAATCAAATGTAATAGATGCTGTTAGATGGGTATTAGGCGAATCATCGGCTAAGTATCTAAGAGGGGAATCCATGTCTGATGTCATATTCAATGGTTCATCTACTAGAAAACCTGTCAGCAGTGCCTCAATAGAACTATTTTTTGATAATACTGATAAAAAACTGGGCGGAGAGTATGCAAACTATAATGAAATATCAACCAGAAGAGTCATTACTAGGGACGGCCAATCACAATACTTTCTTAACGGAACTAAGTGTAGAAGAAAAGATATAACTAGCTTGTTTCTAGGAACAGGTCTTGGTCCAAGAAGTTACGCAATTGTTCAGCAAGAAATGATTTCAGGACTTATAGAAGGTAAACCTGAAGAAATGAGATTGTTTTTAGAGGAAGCAGCAGGGATTTCTAAGTACAAACAAAAAAGAAAAGAAACTGAATCTAGAATTAAAAACACAAAAGAAAATCTTAATCGATTAAATGATCTTAAAGATGAGATAGAGAAACAAATTCAAAGACTCAAAAAACAAGCAAATGATGCTGGTAGATACACAACTTTAAAACAAAGGGAAAAGCAAATTGCTGTTGAAATAATTTTATCGAAGATTAAAGTTCTAAACGAACGAGTGGAATCAAATAAAAATGAATCCAAACAATATCAGAATGCTTTTGATGATAATCTTACTTTTCTCAGAAAAGTTGAAGCAGATATTGAAGAAGCAAGAATTAAAGACAGTCAAAATTCAGACTCTTTCAATAATAAGCAAAAACAGCATTTTGAACTGCAAGCTAATATAGCAAGACTAGAACAATCAATTGAATATGAGAAAGAACTTGAATCACAAAAAACAATTAATGCTGAAGATCTTAAGCAAGAACTAATACGACTCAATATTGAATTAAAAGAAGATATAAAAAATATCACTCTGAATCAAACTGACTTAATAGGTATTGAAAAAACAAATCAAGATACACAAATATTAGTAAATGCACTGCAGATAGAAGTCGAGGCATTGGACCAACAGATTGTTATAGAAAATCAAAATAATGAGCTAACTACAAATGAATTGAATAGGGCAAATACCATAATAGAAACTGAAAATGTAAAGATCACTATACTGACTAAGCAACTTCTTAATACCGCTAAACAAAAAATAACTATTGAGAATTTAAATAATATCAAAACAGCTTTCTCAGTATTAAAAGCTGAAGTAAACAAATCAAAAGAAGCCATTAGTAAGCAGGGTATCGAAATCATTGAAACAAAGATTTTTGATATTGATAATAAATTAGAAAATCTAACCAATGAGTTTCAATCCATTGAAAATGAAATAATAAGCAATGAAAAAGAACTCACAATTTCAAAAGAAAACTATGATACGTCAAAAAACTTACTGGGCCATCTACTAACAAAAAAAGAGAATTCAGACAAAAAGAAATCTGATCAAGCCAACAATAGAAACACCTTAAAGCAAAAATTAAACTCTCTTTTACCAAAAGCACATTCATTAGAAGTACAAATTGAATCTAAAAAGTCAGCAATCAATGCATTTGAGATAGCTATTAATAGAATAGAAATCCAGATTACTCAATTAAAAGCAAAATCTTTAGAGATAACCAATGGACCAATAAAACAAAATGAACAAGAAAATGAGATACGAAAAAAACTAGAATCATTACTGAATAAAAGCTTGGATTCAGAATCAGAACTTAACCTACTTAGAAAAGAAGCTGAGGATAGCCAGTCTCAACTTAGAAATCTTGAAATAGATAGGACAAATATTAATTCGAAAGTGAATCAATCCAGAGACGAGTTAGATCAATATAAATTAAAAGAAAAAGAACTTGATGTTCGAACAGAATCTTTGAATGAACAACTCCAAGATAGTAGCTATTCAAACGAAGAAATAGAATCATTTTCTAGCAATCTAAAAACTGAAAAAGACTTACATGATGAATTAGAAAAAATACTAAAATCTATTGATAGACTTGGACCAATCAATTTAGCTGCAGCCTCAGAATATGAAATAGAAACAGAAAGAAAAGACAAACTTGATTCTCAATTTGATGATCTTAATAGGGCCTTAGAAACACTATCTGGAGCAATTAAACAAATTGATGATGAGTCAAAGATAAGATTCAATGAAACCTTTGAGAAAGTAAATCTAGGACTGCAAAAGCATTTTCCTAAGCTTTTTGAAGGAGGTAAAGCTTACCTAGAACTTGAAAACAATGATGCTTTGGAAGGTGGTGTTTTTGTAATGGCAAGACCACCAGGAAAAAGAAATAGTAATATTCATTTATTGTCTGGCGGAGAAAAAGCACTTACTGCGGTAGCACTTCTATTTTCAATATTTGAGTTAAACCCTGCGCCTTTTTGTTTGCTTGATGAGGTAGATGCTCCGCTGGATGACAACAATGTTGGTAGATTTTGTCAAATAGTTAAAGAAATGAGTAGCACTGTTCAATTTGTAGTAATAACTCATAATAAAACGACAATGGAACTAACCAAACAACTCATTGGGGTTACGATGAGCGAACCTGGTGTTTCTAGACTGGTGTCTGTTGACCTAGATGAAGCAGTAGCATTAACAGAAGAAGTTAGTCCCTCCTGATGGATATCTCATGGATTATCATTAGTATCCTATTTTTTGGTCTCATAATTTTCTTACTATTTGAAAATAGGCCACGTAAGTCTAAGAAACATCAATTTGAAATCAATAATGATTTTTCTTTCCACAATAATACAAGTGAAATTATATCAATCAGAATCTACTTAAATAATAAAAAAACAAACTTAGAGTTTCTAATCAACGAATTTAAGAATCATAATATTCTTTTAAATAAGAATGGTGTTTTTGAAAAATCTGATAATGGTAAAATTATGTTCACTATTGCGAATCTATACGAACCTGGTTACTTCCAAGATGCTCTCAATATCAGAGGATTAACTTTCTTCTTTGTAACATCAAACCCTATTGATAATAAAAAAATACTCAACAATATGTTTAACTCTGCAAATAAAATCAATAAAGAAATTAATGGTAGAATTTACAATGATGATGGACAAACAATTAATGAGAATAATTACCTAGAAATGCTTAGAAACAATATCACTGCATAACTTGAAAAATAAAAAACTAGCTTTTAACTTGATAAATAATTATATGATTTTTAAATAAATGGATAACGACTTTATAAACAATAATCCTACTCAAAATGAGATGCCATTTGCAATCGTTGATGGTGAATCATTTACTGAACTTCCAAAAGATTTATACATACCTCCAGTAGCTCTTAAAGTTTTTTTAGATACTTTTGAGGGCCCATTAGACTTATTACTTTATCTAATAAGAAAACAAAACCTAAACATATTGGATATACCAATTGCAGAAATAACTAAACAATATGTAGATTATATTAATTTAATGAATGATCTAGTTCTTGAACTCGCAGGTGAATATTTATTAATGGCAGCAATGTTGGCAGAAATTAAATCACGAATGCTTCTACCTCTTTTTGAAGAAATTGAAGAAGAAGATGATCCTCGAGCAGAGTTAGTAAGAAGGTTACTAGAATATGAAAGATTTCGAACGGTTTCTGAAAGCATTAATTTATTGAAAAGGGTTGATAGAGATGTCTTTGTATCGACTGTTAATTCTGATAATTTGGCAAAACCAATAGAGTTACCTGATATTGATTTAAAAGACTTAGTGTTCTCATTTCAAGATGTTTTAAAAAGAGCTGATATGTTCTCCACACTCCATTTTACCAAAGAACCTCTTTCTGTTAGAGAAAGAATGGGAGATGTTCTAGAGACACTTAAAAATAAAGAGTTTGTAGAATTCAGTTCATTATTCAATTTAGAAGAGGAAAAAATGGGCTTAGTGGTAACTTTCCTAGCTATATTGGAACTAATGAAAGAATCATTGATTGAAATTGTACAGACAAAATCATACGGTACAATTCACATAAAAGCATTATTAAGCAGCAATAAAGAATAAATCAATGAATAAGGAAGCACTTAAAAACATTATTGAAGGAATTCTTCTTTCATCATTTGAGCCGATATCAGCTGATAAATTATACAAAGTCCTATCAAAGAATAATCAAACTACAAAAGCTGATATTCTTAATGCTATCGATGACCTAAAAGATGATTACTCACTAAAAGAAATAGAAATTATTAATGTTGCTAGTGGTTATAGGATTCAAGCAAAAAATACATTAACAGATTATCTGAGTATTATCTTTTCTGAAAGAATACCCAGATATTCAAGAGCACTGCTAGAAACGCTTTCAATTATTACTTATAGACAACCTGTAACAAGAGGTGATATTGAATCCATTAGAGGCGTAACAGTCAGTACAAGTATAATGAAAACGCTCACTGATAGAAATTGGGTAAGAATAATAGGTTACCGAGAAGTCCCTGGTAAACCAGCAATGTTTGCAACGACACCAGAATTTCTAGACTACTTTGGACTTGAGTCTTTAAGTCAATTACCAGAATTACCAGAGATCAAGGAACCAAAGAACTTAGATTTAGCATTAGATGAAACAACAGATAGTAAAGAGACAACAATACCTCCGGAATCAATTAATTAAGTTTTGATCAAAACTAATACTCAAAACATAAGATTGCATAAATATCTTTCAGAAAAAGGTTTTGGATCCAGAAGATCTATTGAAAAACTAATATCGATTAAAAAAATATTTGTTAACAATAAAATAGCAATTCTAGGTCAAAAAGTATCTATTGGTGACAAAATCAAAATACAGCAAAGCACTCTTGTTGTAGATGACTTATCAAAAACACATCATCAACATTTAATATACAATAAACCTGAAGGTGAGATCTGCTCTAAAAACGATCCTGGAGGCAGAAAAACTACTTTTTCAGCGTTACCAAGGCTAAATAATCTGAGATGGATATCAATAGGAAGACTAGACATCAATACTTCTGGATTGTTACTTTTTACAACGGATGGGATTATAGCTAATCAATGGATGCATCCATCGAATGGATATGAGAGAGAGTACATGGTTCGAATCTATGGTAAATACAAATCTAATATAGAAAAATCAATGATAAATGGAATTAATCTATCCGATGGCATGGCTAAATTTAAAACCATTACTCAAATTCAAGATGCCAATAACAAAAAATGGTTTAAAGTTACTGTTGATGAGGGAAGGAATCGATTCATAAAAAGAATGTTCGAACATCATGGAATTAAAGTTAGTAGGCTTATTAGAATAAGATTTGGTGATATTATCCTTCCAACTGATTTAAAGAAAGGTAAATACAAGATAGTCTCAGAATTATAATTATTGGCAATCTACACTTTGGCCAAAGACATCGCTACTGTCATCCGACATCAACCATAAATACTTTTCCATAATATCCTGTGGCTTTAGAAGATTAATTGGATTCTCCAATGGATATGCAGCTTTCCTCATTTTTGTATCAATAGCTCCAGGATTAATACAATTAAATCTTATGCTTTTATCATTACTATGTTCATTAGATAGAATTTGACTAAGGCCTTCAATACCAAATTTAGACACAGAATAAGCTCCCCAAAAAGCTTTACCAATTTTTCCAACTCCACTAGAAGTGAATATAACTGAGGCTTTATTAGATAAATGCAGCACTGGTAATAGTGTTTTAACTAGTATGAACTGTGCCGTTAAATTAATATGCAATGTCTGCACCCACACGGAAATATCATAATCCTCTATTGGAGTTCTATCTCCTAAAATTGATGCATTGAGCAATAACCCATCAAGATGTTTATAATTGTTTGCCAAGTTATCCCTAAGATCATCATAATCACTTCCATCTGCTTTAGATAAATCCAATAAAGAAATGGAGGGGTCCTCATAACCCTGTTTTATGATTTCATCGTAAGTATTCTCTAAATTAGATAAAGTTTTTCCTAATAGAATCACTTTTGCACCATGAGATGCATAACTAATTGCCGCAGCCTTGCCAATGCCATCGCCAGCACCTGTAACTAAAATCACTTTATTCTCTAAACAATTATCCGATAACATCTATTATCTCCATGGGTGAATGCACATAACTATCGGCATTCCATAGTTTAGTGTTTTCATGTTTAGATATATAACCATACATACAGGCTATCGATAGAATATCAGCAGACTTAGCAGCATCAATGTCTTTTTTAGAATCACCAACATAGTATGAAACATGATTGTCATCACTATTTATTATACTTAAAGCATGCAATATTGGTTCGGGACTGGGTTTTAAATAATCTGTTGTATCCCCACAAACTAAGCAATTAGTTCGATCAAGTAAATCTAGTTTTTTTATCAATGGAATTGCGAAACGTTTTGATTTATTAGTCACAATACCCCAAGCATAGTTCTTTTCTTCAATTAATCGTAAGACTTCAATCATACCATCAAATAAATGAGCGCTTGTACCCAACAAACTTTCATAAATATCTAAATACCTTTTAAACATTCTATTATCAGTATCAGGCATACCATTGAGTGCAATACTAAATATTCCTTTAACACCATTAGAAATTAGAGGTCTAATAACTTTGAATGGTTTTTTATCAATTTTCTCCTCATCCAATAAAATATTAAGAGCCATGTACATTTCAGGTGCTGTATCAACGAGTGTTCCATCCAAATCAAATAATATAGTTTTAAGTTTGTTTTGACTCATAGTTGATTTTTATAATTTAGTAAACTTCATCATATAGTTCACCGACACATCACCAGTTAGACTAAAAGATTTAGTTAATGGATTGTATTGAACGCCAATAAGCTCATCAAGATAGAGATTATATTTTCTTGCCCAATTCTCTAATTCTGATGGTTTTATAAAGCAATCATATTCATGAGTTCCTTTTGGTAGAAGCTTGAGAATGTATTCTGCTCCTAATATTGCCATCAAAAAAGATTTAGGATTTCGATTAATTGTAGAAAAAAATAACTGGCCACCTTTCTTAACTACACTAGAGCATGCCTCAATTGTTTTTTCAGGAAAGGGGACATGCTCAAGCATCTCCATGCATGTTAATACATTATAAAAGTTTTGATATTTTCTTGCGTGTTCCTCAATAGATACTTCTTGGTATTCGATATTACTTAACGAACTAAGAATTTGATGACTCTTTGCGACTGATAAAGCCTTGGAAGCTAAATCTATACCTATAACACTGTTTGCTTTACTAGCTATTGATTCAGTTAATATCCCGCCTCCACATCCAATATCAATACAGACTTTATCCTTAAGATCAGCATTGGTTTTAATATATTCAAAACGTAATGGGTTTAGTTGGTGCAGTGGTGCAAAATCGCCATTAGGGTTCCACCAATCTTCAGCCAGCTTATTGAATTTATCAATTTCAAGAGGATCTATATTACTGTTATTGTTTTGTTTCATATTTATCTATATTTAGAACTATATTAGTTCTTGATTTAACTACATTATGATAAAATGTTATTAATTATTAATCATTATAAATTTAAATAGATTACTAATTGATAATTAAATCTTTCCTACCAAATAAAATACAAATGAACGATAAAATATCTCAAATTAAACTAGAAGATGAAATGAGAAAATCTTATCTTGATTATGCCATGAGCGTAATTGTTGGTAGAGCACTTCCTGATGTAAGAGACGGACTTAAGCCAGTTCATAGAAGGGTATTATATGCTATGAAAGTATTAGGTAATGATCATACAAAGCCATATAAAAAGTCAGCTCGTATCGTAGGTGATGTCATTGGTAAATATCACCCTCATGGTGACAGCGCAGTCTATGAGACTATTGTCAGAATGGCTCAAGATTTTTCTTTACGATATACGCTTGTAGACGGTCAAGGTAATTTTGGCTCAGTCGATGGCGACAGAGCAGCAGCAATGAGATATACCGAAATAAGAATGCAAAAGATTACTCAAGAAATGCTTTCTGACTTAGATAAAGAAACTGTTGATTTCATACCAAATTACGATGAATCAGAAAGTGAACCGGCAGTATTACCTGCAAGAATTCCTAACCTTCTAATAAATGGCTCAGCAGGAATAGCAGTAGGAATGGCCACTAATATACCTCCACATAACTTAACTGAAGTAATAAATGCAACACTTTTATTACTTGAAAACCCTGAAACAACTATCGATCAGCTAATCAAAGAAATTCCAGCTCCTGACTTTCCAACTGCAGCAACTATACATGGCATAGATGGTATCAAAACTGCCTATGAAACTGGACGAGGTAGGGTACACATTAGAGCTAAAACTAAAATTGAAGAAATCAAAGGTACAGATAGAGAAGCCATTATCGTAACTGAATTACCGTATCAAGTTAATAAAGCTAAATTAATTGAAAAAATCGCAGAACTAGTCAGGAATAAAAAAATAGAAGGTATATCAGAGCTAAGAGATGAGTCTGATAAAGATGGAATGAGAATTGCAATTGAACTCAAGAGGGGACAAGTTACAGATGTCTTATTGAATAACCTCTACAAACAAACACTTCTTGAGAATACATTCTCAATAAATATGGTTGCCTTAACTAATGGACAACCAAAATTGATGAATCTCAAAGACATCCTCGATTCTTTTTTAGGACATAGAAGAGATGTTGTAACCAGAAGAACAATTTACAATCTTAAAAAATCAATCAATCGAGCACATATATTAGAAGGACAGACCATTGCACTTACCAATATTGATCAAATGATAGCAGTCATTAAAAAATCTAAAACTCCAGCGGATGCTCAAAAAGCATTGATTTCTAAACTATGGAAAATTGGCAAAGTTAGAGAGATGATTAAAAAAGCAGGAAATGTTTCAACAATACCTAAAACTTTAAATGCAAATGAAAAGTTTGGAATTGAAAAAAGTGGATACAGGTTGTCTACAAATCAGGCTAAAGCAATTTTAGACCTCAAACTGAATCGTCTAACAGGATTAGAGCAAGACAATATATATAATGAATACACCGAACTACTAGAAGACATTAAAAGGTTTTCAAAAATACTTTCAGACCCTGACACGCTTAGAAATGTAATCAAAAATGAACTCATAGAATCAAAAGAAAAATATGGAGATGAAAGAAAAACAGAAGTTGTAGAGTTTTATTCAGATCTGACTGATGAAGATCTCATACCAGAAGAAGATTTAATAGTTACATTATCCAGAGAAGGGTATGCAAAAACTCAACAATTAGATGTTTATCAAGCACAAAATAGAGGGGGAACTGGCAAAAGAGCTACCTCATTTAAGGAAGAAGATTTTATTTCTAAGCTTTTTGTTGCAAATACTCACGATACGCTACTTTGTTTTTCCAGCTATGGAAAAGTTTATTGGATTAAAGTTTATCGACTTCCAAAAGGTGGACGAAACGCTAAAGGTAGACCAATAGTTAATCTTTTACCTTTGGAGCAAGATGAAAGAATTCAAGCAGTTCTACCTGTAAAAGAATTCAATGATAATAGTTTTGTGTTTATGGCTACTGAATCAGGAACCATAAAGAAAACAAGCCTGTCTGCCTACTCTAGGCCAATGAAAAATGGAATCAAAGCTATAAAACTCAAAGATCAAGATAAAGTTGTTAATGTTGAAATTACAGATGGTAGTAAAGACATAATGCTTTTTTCTGACTCTGGTAAATCAATTCGTTTTTCAGAAAAAGATGCCCGACCCATGGGAAGAGTATCTCAAGGCGTTAGAGGAATGAAAATTGAAAAAGGTCAAAAAGTAATATCACTGCTAGTTCTTGAAGAGGGTAATATACTTACAGCTACAGAAAACGGATATGGAAAACAAACCAAGACTTCAGAATTCTCCATACAAAAAAGAGGAGGAAAAGGTGTTATCGCCATTCAAACCTCGAAAAGAAATGGAAAATTAATTGGTGCCAATCAAGTAGAAGAACACGATGAAGTTATGTTTATCAGCTCAACTGGTAATCTTATAAGGACAAAAATCAATAGCATATCTTTAATTGGAAGGAATACTCAGGGCGTAACTCTTATTCGTTTATCAGATGATAATAAACTGCTTGGTATGGAAAGAATTATCAGTGATCAAAATGAAGAAGAATAAATAAATGCCTAACAATATATACAACTTCAGTGCTGGACCTTCAGCACTTCCTGAAGGTGTTATTGACACTATAAAATCAGAAATTAATAACTTTGATCAAGGCATGTCTATTTTAGAAATCAGCCATAGAAGTTCTGCATTTAAGAAATATGCTGATGAATCTGAAGAAAATATTAGAAACTTACTTAATATAGATTCAGACTATTCCATATTATTTTTACAAGGAGGAGCCACTCATCAATTTACAATGCTTCCTCAAAATCTATCCTATGAAGCATCTGCAGATTATTTAGTAACCGGTGCTTGGTCAGCTAAAGCTGCAAATTATGGAAATTACCATACTAATGTAAATATAGTATCTGACTCTAAAGATAATAATTACACGTCTTTAAGTGATACCACTAGCTGGTCTCTAAATAATGATGCTGAATATTTCTACTATGCATCTAATGAAACCATTCATGGCTTAGAGATACATGAAACTCCAGCTGTAAATGTACCTATAATTAATGACATGTCTTCTACAATTTGTTCTAGACCAATCAATGTTAATGACTATGATTTAATATTTGCAGGAGCACAAAAGAATTTAGGAATTGCTGGATTAACAATTGTCATAGCCAAAAATGATCTTATTGAAAATAAAGCCAAAAACCTACCTCCAATTTTACGATATGAATCGCATGCAAAAGAAAAATCTATGCTTAATACATCTCCTGTTTTTGCATGGTACGTGGCTGGTCTAGTTTTTAAGTGGTTACTTGATCAAGGTGGATTAAAAACTATCGGGGAAATAAATAAAGAAAAAGCGAAACTACTTTATGAATACATTGATAATTCAACTATCTATTCAAATCCAGTAGATAAACAATATAGATCATGGATGAATGTCCCATTCATCATAGAAAATGATAGCCTTAATGAACATTTTCTCTCTGAAGCTTCTAAAGAAGGTCTGAAAAACTTAAAAGGACATAGAACAGTTGGCGGCATGAGAGCAAGTATGTACAATGCAATGCCAATTGAGGGTATAAAAAAACTAATTGATTTTATGGATTTTTTCCAAAGTAGAAATTTAAATAATGTTTAAAGTATTGCAACTAAATAATATTTCACCAGAAGGAGTAAAGGCCTTTTCTAGTGAAAAATATCATATTGGCACTTCTGTTGATAATCCTGATGCAATCATTTTAAGATCCTATGATATGCATGAGATGAGCATACCAAAATCACTAAAGTGCATAGGAAGGGCAGGGTCAGGGGTTAATAATATACCTACAGAAGCAATGGCAAATCATGCAATACCAGTTTTTAATGCCCCTGGAGCAAATGCAAACGCTGTAAAAGAACTCGTTATTGCATCCATATTGATAGCTGCAAGAAATATTAACCAAGCAATGAACTATGTTGATGGCATTGAGAATTCAAAAAGTTTGAAACTAGATATCGAAAAAGGAAAAAAACAATATGTCGGGTATGAGCTTCCTAATAAGACTATAGGAATAATAGGATTAGGAGCAATAGGTGTAAAAGTAGCGAATACGTGTCTAGATTTAGGCATGAATGTTATTGGGTTTGATCCTATGATGACTGTTGAAAATGCCTGGGAACTCAAACCTGGAATTGAAAAAGCGGAATCAATTAAAGACCTTTTAAAATCGGTAGATATCATTACGCTCCATATTCCAATGACAAAAAGTACTGAAAACTTTATAGACATTGAGGAGATTTCACATTTGGATAATGAGTGTGTAATAATTAATCTTTCTAGAGAAGGAATTGTGAATACAGAGGCTGTCCTTAAAGCTCTAGATAACAATAAGTTAAAAAATTATGTAACAGATTTTCCTTCCAAGGAACTAATTAATAATCCTAAAGTTATTAATATGCCACATTTAGGCGCCTCAACAAATGAAGCGGAAATTAAATGTTCAATCATGGTAGCTGAAAGTATCAAATCATTTCTAGAAGATGGTAATACAGTTAATTCTGTAAACTTCCCCGATGTATATCTTCCGAATAATGGTGAAAATAGACTGTGCATCACTAACAAAAATGTACCAAATATCGTAGGTCAATTTACAACATGTCTTGGTAAATCTGGCATTAATATCAATGATCTTTCTCATAAGAACCTAGATCAAATAGGTTACACAATACTAGTTATAGATAAGCCTCCTGAAAATTATATAATTGATGCCATATCAAAGATTGAAGGTGTAATTAAAATTAATAGTATCGGCTAATCATAATGACTATAGCTTATCTAGGACCCAAAGGTACATTTACAGAGATAGCATTATCAACTTACTTTAGTAATGAGGCTGTCAAAATACCCAAACCATCCATTGAAGACGTTTTTCAATCAGTAATTGATCAAGAGTCTACTTATGGTGTTGTGCCTGTAGAAAATTCTATTGAAGGAGCTGTAAATAATACTCTTGATCAACTGCTGGAAAGAGATATTTATGTAATTGGTGAAATTAAAATCCCTATTAATCAATGCTTACTTGCAAAAAATATACAGGATAATGAAATTATTAATGTTTATTCGCATCCACAATCGTTTGCTCAATGCAGAAAATGGATTAATGACAATATACCAAAATCTAATTTAATACCTGTTTTAAGTAACTCCGAAGGCGCCATCAAAGTAAAATCTAGCACTGATGCATGCATAGGCCCAAATATACTTTCCAGTTATTATAATCTGAATATTATTCAAACCAAGATTCAAGACTTCAGAAATAATGAAACTAGATTCTTAATTCTATCAAGATCAATGAAGAGTGTTACATCTAAGTCTAAAACTTCTATCGTTATAATTCCTCAAGCAGAAAATAAATCAGGGTCGCTATATAGCTTGCTTAAACCTTTCTCCGATAACAATATAAATTTAACAAGAATAGAATCAAGGCCTGTTAAGACAAAAAACTGGAAGTATTCTTTTTATATAGACTTTGAAGGCAACTATGAAGATGAGGTAATAAAAAATACACTCAATACTATTAAGCAAAGTGATAATGAGATAAAACTTCTAGGCTCCTATAAATCACATAATTAATACATTAGACATTTCCTGAATGAGTAACTTAACTTTAATTGCTAATCCCACCAAAACAATATCAGGAACAGTCATTGTGCCGGGCGATAAGTCAATATCTCATAGAGCTATAATATTATCTATGTTGTGCAAAGGTCGGACGAAAATATACAACTTATTAGAATCTGAAGACGTTAAGCGTACGATTGATGTGAGCCAATCACTTGGATCAAATATCATTACTAATAATCAATTTATAGAAATTCATGGTCTTGGTATAGATGGATTATCAGAACCAAAGAGTGTGTTAGATTTTGGCAATTCTGGTACATCTTTAAGATTATTCATGGGGATATTATCATCGCAAACTTTTACCACTACATTAACAGGTGATAATTCATTACTTAAAAGACCAATGGAAAGAGTTGCTTCTCCCCTAAGACTAATGGGCGCCAATATATCAACCAATAATGGAAAAGCACCAGTGACAATTTCGCCACCCCTAGGTACATTTCATGGCATTGACTACAAGCTTGATATACCTAGCGCTCAAATAAAATCTGCAATAATTCTAGCTTCATTATTTTGTAGAAATAAGACTATTCTACACACAGACACAACAACTAGAGATCATACTGAAAACATGTTGAAACTCTTCAATTATCCAATATCTAAAAGTAAAAATAGTATTGAAGTTAATCCTGGGATACTTGAAAGCCCAAAGATAATTAAAGTTCCTGGTGATTTTTCATCTGCATCATTTTTTATTGTTGCAGCATTATTATCAGAAGGTTCTAGAATAATAATTAAAAATGTAGGGTTAAACCCAACTAGAACAGGATTGATAAATATTCTCCGACTTATGGGAGCTGATATTCAAGTAGATATCACTAATAAAAATTATGAAGCAACCGGGGATGTCATTGTTTCTTACTCTAAACTAATGGGCATAAAAGTTCCTAATGAACTTATCTCATTGGCAATTGATGAACTTCCATTAATATTTTTAGCTGCGGCAGTTGCTTCTGGCGAAACCATAATAAGAAACGCTGAAGAATTACGCTTTAAGGAGTCTGATAGAATCAAATCAATGGTAGATCTACTCAAAAATCTATCTATAGAGGTTAATGAGTATCAAGATGGATTAGAGATAAAAGGTGGAAATATCAGTGGTGGGATAATTAATTCTTTCGGAGATCATCGAATCGCTATGACTGCATTAGTTGCATCATCTATTGCAAAAGAAAAAATAGAAGTAGAAAACTGTGAAAACATCAATACTTCTTTTCCATCATTTATTACTCTTATGAATTCAATTGGAATGAATATCATCAAAAAAGAATTATGAGCTTACAAATAATCACTATAGATGGACCAAGCGGAGTAGGTAAGGGTACTCTTGCATTATCACTAGCAAATTACTTAAACCTTAATTATTTAAATAGTGGATCAATATATAGGGCAGTTGCATACTTATCAGAACTTGAGAACATTAACACTGATAATATTAAAGAAATCATATCTCTTACCTCTACTCTAAATATTAGATTCATAACTGATAATAAGGAATTTAAAATTATCTGTAATGATCAAGATATCACTGAAGAAATTAATAATGAGAAATGTGCTACACGAGCATCAATAATTTCATCAAATATTGATGTGAGAAAGTCCTTGAAAGGCTTACAAAGATCCTTTTGCAAAGAACCTGGCCTAATTGCTGAAGGCAGAGATATGGGAAGTGTCATATTTAGAAATTCTCAAATAAAAATATTCCTAACAGCTTCAAATGAAATTAAAGCCCAACGAAGACATAAGCAGTTGAAGCAAAAGGGAATTAATGTTAGCCTTCCGCATCTAATTGAAGAGTTAGACAATAGAGATAGTAGAGACGTATCTAGAAAGATATCTCCATTAGTTATACCTAGTGATGCATATATAATAGATACAGATAAATTAACAATTAATGAAGTATTTGATAAAACATTAAAATATATAAATAATTAAAAATGAATGAAAATTTTGAAAGCTTATTTGAGAATAGCGAATATAGTAAAACTATAAAAAAGGGACAATTAATACAAGCATCTGTAATTGAGATAACAGATGATCATGCAGTACTTAATGCGGGACTAAAATCAGAATCATTTGTAGGTCTTAACCAATTCAAAAATCCAGGTGGTGAAATAGAAATTCAAGTGGGTGATAACGTTGAAGTTGTCATTGAAGAAATTGAAAATGGTGATGGGACTACAAGACTATCAAGGCAAAAAGCAAAAAATGAAACTACCTGGGCAAATATCATCAATGCAATGAATGAAGATGAAGTTATAGAGGGCTATATTCAAACCAGAGTTAAAGGAGGATTCACTGTACTAGTTGATCAAATTAATGCATTTCTACCTGGCTCACTTGTAGATATAAGACCAGTAAGAGATACACAGTATCTAGAAGGAACAGTCTCTGAATTTAAAATTATTAAAGCTGAAAGAAAAACCAATAATATTGTGGTTTCTAGAAAAGGTGCATTGCAAGGAGATACTCTAGAAAATAAATCAGAAATTATTTCAAAACTAACAGAAGGACAAATAATTGAAGGAATAGTAAAGAATTTAACAGATTATGGTGCATTTATAGATTTGGGTGGATTGGATGGATTGCTTCATATTACAGATATAGCTTGGAAAAAAATCAAACACCCATCTGAAATACTATCTATGGCGGATAAAGTTAAAGTTAAAATAATATCTATAGATAGAGAAAAATTCAGAGTGTCTTTAGGGCTAAAACAACTTGATGAAGATCCATGGAAGAAGATTATAAGCAAGCATCAAATTGGAAATAAAATAGATTGTATGATCTCTAACATAACTGACTATGGATTATTTGTTGAAATAGAAGAAGGCATCGAAGGATTAGTGCATGTTTCTGAGATTAATTGGACAAACAGCAATCCAAACCCATATAAAATTGCAAATATTGGTGATCAAGTAACTGTAATGATTCTTGATATTGATAATGAAAAAAGAAGAGTTTCATTAGGAATCAAACAATGCAAAGACAATCCATGGCAAAGTTTTGCAGAAAATAACTCAATAGGAAACAAGATAATAGGTAAAATTAAATCCATTACTGATTTTGGAATATTCGTTGAACTCGATGGAGAAATAGATGGACTAATACATATATCAGATATTTCATGGAATGATGAAGACAATATTGACCTCTCACAGTTCAAAAAATCTGATGAAATAGAAACATCAATTCTTTCAATTGAGGCTAACAGACAAAGAATTTCTCTAGGTATTAAACAACTAAATGCAGATGTGTTTTTAGATTTTAATCAATCTAATCCTAGAGGGTCAATAGTAAAAGGAATTGTTAGTGAAGTAGATGAAAGAAATGCTGTAATCCTGATAAATAAAGAAATAAAAGGAATCCTTAATATTTCTGAAGTATCTAGAGACAAGGTTGAAGACATGAGAACTATCTTCAAACAAAACGATGAAATAGAAGCTAAAATTATAGGATCGGATAGAAAAAGCAGAACTTTAAAGCTTTCCATCAAAGCAAAAGAAGAGAAAGAAGAAAGAGAAGCTATTGATTCTTATAAAGCAGATGAAAAAGAATCTATTTCAAAAACAAGTTTAGGGGAACTATTAAAATCAAAATTTAAAAAAGATTAATTATTTAATATAGTTCCTTTTTTTACTTATTTTTGATGTAATTAATAAATGAACATTAATAAAAAAGATTTAATTGAATTAATATCTAAAGATCAAGATCAGTTACCACAACGTGACATAGATTTAGCAATTAAAACTATTATCAATTCAATGCTAGAATCACTGGCATCAGGTAAAAGGATAGAAATAAGAGGCTTCGGTAGTTTTGCACTACGGTATAGAAAATCAAGAATTGGTAGAAATCCTAAATCAGGTGAGTCAGTTGAAATAGCAGAGCGCTATGTTCCGCACTTTAAACCTGGTAAAAAACTAAAACAAAAAGTAAATGAAGGTAAATAATATTTTTTGGTAATAGCAATCAATGCCATCAGAAAATACAATCTATCTATCAGCCATTTTTATTCTATTTGGGCTTGTCAGCTATATATACATTAAATTTATTGATAAAGATGATGACAATGTAATTAACCCAGATTATTTAATTGGACTCAAATATTTACTTGATGAGAAATCAGATAAAGCTATAAACCTTTTCTCCAATATCATTAATATAGACGATGATACCATTGAGACTCATCTAGCCTTAGGAGTCTTATTCAGAAGACAAGGTAATATTGATAAAGCTATAAAACTACATGAAATGATATTAAAAAAAGATCAATTGAATGAGTATCATTATTATCAAACCCTAGAAGAGCTAGCTGAAGATTACTTTGCAGCTGGTATTTATGATAAATCAGAAAATATATTTCTGAAGTTAAAAACAGTAAAGTCTCATGAAATAACTTCTTTAAAAAAACTTATTAAGATATATGAATACACATCTGAGTGGGATAATGCTCTTATTTCTCTTGAAGAATTGATTAATATTGATTCTCTGAGCGAATCAAAAACAATGGTTACACATTACTTGTGCCAAATAGCAGATGATCATCTAAAACTTGATAACCCAGAATTATCTGTCGATTATATTAATAAAGCAAAATCTCAAAACAATCATTCAATTAGAGCACATTTTCTTCAGACAATAATTGATGTCAATGATAAAAATTTAATTACTGCCATTGAACATTATAAAGAGCTTGCCAAAGTATCAAACCTTGGGCATCTTTTACTATTACCAAAATTATTTAAACTATCAAAAGACTCAAATGAAGAAGATAAAGTTACATCTGCAATAGAAGAAATAATTAAAGAAAATCCTATAGTGAATGAATCTCTGGCCCACCTCTCTATAATGAATTTAGAATTAGATCAAAAAATCATTACCACATCATTTATTGAATACATCTCAAAGCAGATATACTATAAGGAAATAATTAAATTCAATGAGACATCTTTTACTGCAACAATAAACAATCAGGATTTTATCTCAAATCTAAGACAAAGTTTGCATAAGACAACTAAAAATAACTATAAATACACATGCAAGAACTGTGGTTATAAAACCATAGCACTATCTTGGCAGTGTCCTACTTGCAGAGATTGGGAATCAGCAAATCCAATTAATTTTATCTCATAGAGCTTATTTTGAAAAATAAAAAAAACATTGGCATCATTGCTGGTAATTTTGACGTTATACATCCAGGGTATATATTCCTATTCAATGAATGTAAGGAAAATTGTGATCATTTAATTCTTTTTCTTCATGAAGACCCATCTGTTGAGAGACCAGAAAAACTAAAGCCAATTTTATCCCTTAAAGAAAGAATTCTCATTCTTTCATCTTTGCGTCAAATTGATGAAATAATTCCCTATAAATTAGAATCTGACTTACTATCTTTAATTAAAGATATGAACATTGATGTTCGTTTTTTAGGTGATGACTATATTAATAAAGCTTTTACCGGTAAAGAATTAAACATACCCATTCATTATTTGAATCGTTCCCATGGATGGAGTACAACCAAATATAAGAAACTACTCTCAAAAACAATTAAAGATTGATTATGTCTGGCTCCCCGGGCCGGACTCGAACCAGCGACCCATTGATTAACAGTCAATCGCTCTACCAACTGAGCTACCGGGGAGTAGAACTAAAATGGATTTTGATTCATCAAGTGTTAATAGTCAAGAGATCTTATTACCTCAAGACCTTTTTTATTCTACTAATTGCTTCTTCTAAAACAACCATACTAGTTGCATAAGATATCCTTATATAACCTTTTGCTCCAAATGCAGTTCCAGGCACAACTGCAACTCCTGCATTCTCTAATAAATATTCTGAAAACTCTAAGTCATCTTTCATGCCCAATGATTCTATTGCACCATTGATATTTGGAAATAAATAAAACGCACCAGTTCCTGGAACAGCATTAAAACCATCAAGAGAATTTAAAGCCTCACACAAGTATTCATGCCTTTTCTTGTATTCTTTAACCATGCTTAAAACTTCATCATGGGGGCCATTTAAGGCCGCAGTAGCTGCTACTTGTGATATTGAGGATGCATTTGATGTACTTTGACCTTGTATCTTCTTCATAGCTTTGACTACGTCCGAAGGTCCGCCACAATATCCTATTCTCCAACCTGTCATCGCATATGCTTTAGATACTCCATTAATAGTTATCGTCCTATCAAATAAACCTGGGCAGGCTTCAGCAAAACTACAAAACTTTTCATTGCCCCAATAAATGTGTTCATACATATCATCTGTAGCAATTAAGACATTTGGGTAATCTTCTAAAATTTTACCCATACCTTGATATTGTTTTCTTGTAAACGTTACTCCCGTTGGGTTGGATGGAGAGTTTAAAATTATTAATCGAGTTTTATCTGATAAAGCTTTATTTAAAAGATCTAAATCAAGATCAAAATTATTTTTCTGCAATGTGTCAACAATGATTGGTTTTGCTCCAGCTAATATAACCATATCTGGGTAAGATACCCAATAAGGACTAATAACAATTGCTTCACTGCCTTCTTCAAGAACAGACTGAAATAAATTAAATAAAGTTTGTTTAGCACCCGTAGATACCAATATATTTTCAGGACTATAGTCTAGATTATTGTCTCTTTTAAACTTGTTAATGATAGCTTCTTTAATCTCTGGTGTTCCATCGACTGGTGTGTATTTTGTTTTACCGTCATTGATCGCTTGAATTGCAGCATCTTTAATGTGTTTAGGCGTATCAAAATCAGGTTCCCCTTGACTAAGGCTAATAACATCAATTCCTTTTGCCCTTAACTCCATCGCTTTTGCTGAGATGGTTATGGTCGCTGATGGTTTTACACTATTGATTCTTTTTGTTAGTAATGCCATTGATATTTTATTACCTTTTTAATTCATAATGATTTTATCACAGCTATAATAGCAAAATATGAACAATGATAAGTTTAAATTAGTTTCAAATTATAAACCCAAAGGGGATCAGCCAGATGCAATAAAGGGTCTTGAGGATGGTTTAAAATCTGGACTTCTTAAGCAAACTCTATTGGGAGTTACAGGATCAGGTAAAACCTTTACCATAGCAAATATCATTAATAATCAACAAAGACCAACTTTAATATTGGCACCAAATAAAACTCTTGCTGCACAACTCTATGGTGAAATGAGAGATTACTTCCCTGAGAATAAGGTTGAATACTTCGTTTCCTATTATGACTACTATCAGCCTGAGGCCTATGTCCCTTCAACGGACATATTCATCGAAAAAGATGCGTCGGTTAATACTCATATAGAGCAAATGAGGCTTTCAGCTACCAAAGCACTTATCGAAAGAAATGACACAATAATAGTTGCTTCGGTTTCTGCAATTTATGGTTTGGGCGACCCAGAATTATATCTTAATATGGTTCTTCATTTATCCATTAAAGATAAGATTGATCAGCGTGATATCTTAAGAAGATTAGCTGAACTGCAATACCAACGAAATGCCATAGACTTTAGACAAGGTACTTTCAGAGTCATGGGTGACGTTATTGATGTCTACCCAGCAGATTCTGATAATCAAGCTCTTCGAATAGAACTTTTTGATAATGAAATAGAGGGGCTATCATTCTTTGACCCATTGACTGGTGAAATTATCAGGAAGGTTAGACAACTCACAGTGTTTCCAAAAACCCATTATGTAACGCCAAGAGAAATTATGATCAAGGCAACTGAAAAAATAAAAAAGGAGTTACACACTCGATTAAATGAATTAAAAAAACTCAACAAACTTGTTGAATATCAAAGATTGGAACAAAGGACTTTATACGATATAGAGATGATAAAAGAATTAGGATTCTGCTCTGGTATTGAAAATTACAGTCGTTATTTATCTGGAAGAAAATCCGGTGAACCACCACCATGTTTGATTGACTACCTTCCAAAAGATTCATTGATCATTATTGATGAGAGTCATGTAACTTTGCCTCAACTCAGAGGCATGTATAAAGGCGACCATTCACGAAAATCTACATTAGTGGAATATGGATTTAGACTGCCTTCAGCATTGGACAATAGACCCTTGATGTTTGAGGAATTTGAAAAACTTGCTTCTCAAACTATTTATGTGTCTGCAACACCCAGAGAATTTGAGTTAGAGCAGTCTGGAGCTGTTGTTGAGCAGATTGTAAGACCAACAGGTCTAATTGATCCGCAAGTTGATATTAGACCTGTATCCAACCAAGTGGATGACCTCTTGTCTGAGATTAGAAAACGAACGCCTAATAACGAACGCATCTTAGTTACCACTTTGACCAAGAAGATGTCGGAAGATCTTGCTGACTATTACAATGACAACGGTATTAAGGTTAGATATTTGCATTCCGATATAGATACTGTTGAGAGATCAGAAATACTAAGAGATTTGAGGTTAGGTGTGTTCGATGTGCTTGTTGGTATCAATCTCCTCAGAGAAGGTCTGGATTTACCTGAAGTGTCACTTGTAGCCATCTTAGATGCAGATAAAGAGGGTTTTTTACGATCAGAGGGTGCTTTGATACAAACAATGGGAAGAGCTGCTAGAAACATCAATGGTAAAGCTATAATGTATGCCGATAAGATCACTGGTTCAATGGAGCGAGCCATTAAAGAAACAACCAGAAGAAGAGATACTCAGATTGAATACAATAAGAAACATGGAATTGAGCCAAAAACAATTATCAAAAATGTACAAGATGTAATGCAAGGTGCTAGAGCACGCTCTACAAAACAATTTATTAAGATTCCTAAATCTATAAGAAAAACATTTGATCCTTCCAAGCCAGGCCAAATATCAAAAGTCATAGATGAGCTAGAAGTTAAAATGTTTAATGCAGCTAAAGATCTTGATTTTGAAGAAGCTGCTAAGCTAAGAGATGAAATTAAATTAGTAAAAGAGTTTAACTTCGGTATTAAATATGTAGATTCAGATAGAACATCAACCAATTAATAAAACCTTACATGGTCTTTTAAACCAATCTTTTATATGATTAAACAATGATTAAATACATACAAATAGCTATAGCAATAATTTCAATAACAATCACTTCTATTTCATTTGCAGATGACCATAATAGTTCTAAAGTTACAGGTGATTATGATTTTGGAAAAACAATATCAGATACGGCAATGAGAAGAGGTTGTTTGGGTTGTCATTCCATTGATAAATTTAAAGGCTCATCTGCTAACCAAATAATGGATCGAATAATTGCATCATGGCATGTATCAGGTTTCACAGAAGAGGATATTAGAGATCTATCAGCCTATTTATCAGTAGAAGCTAATAAATCATAAAAAATACACATTAAACTTCGTTTTATTTAATTAGCATTAGGAGAAGATTTATGACAGAAATTAAAGTTCAACATCAATGTATTGATTTAGATGATCTCATTGAAACAGAGTCTTTTGGTGAAGCAATAGGTCCATTACCGAAACAGACAGACTCTGGATTTCTAAACCAAGATAATACCTTTGCAGGAACGTGGGAATGTGAACCAGGAAAGCTTCAGTTGGACTTAGAAGTAACTGAATTTTGTCATATCCTTAAAGGTCATTGGGTACTTACCTCTGAATCAGGAAAAGTAATAGAAGTTAAAGCTGGAGATAGCTTTGTATTTCCTAAAGGGTGGAAGGGTACAGCAGAAGTAATCGAAACTCTTCGAAAAGTTTATATGATTATTTCCTAATCAAGATATGCAAAAAGATCTTGATTAGGAAATAATAATTAGGCGCGTAGCTCAGTTGGTTAGAGTGCTTGCTCGACACGCAAGAGGTCGACGGTTCGAATCCGTCCGCGCCTACCAGTAAATGTAGTAGGGTGGTTCTTTTTTCTTATCTTATTTATATTATTCTCAACTTATTTTTACATGTGTTGTTTAATTAGTTTTTTAAGATACTGATAACCAGTTACCATTGGTTCGATTACTGGAAAACCTTCTTTGACTAAAATTGCACCAACTGGGTTCATGCATGTACATCCCAATATTATGGTTTCAGCATGGTCTTTGTTGAGCGATTCTTCACAAGATTGACGAATATTATTCATCGATGTTAGTCCACATGATTGCATTTTTTTAACAAAGTTGTCAGTCTCACCTAGAGTAGATAGATCAGAATCTTTAGAAAGATGATGGATACTCAAACAGTTTTTTACAGCATCACAATACGATAAGACTTCATCATATATAAAACGCATTGATGGTGGCCATATGGTAACTATCGAAAAAGTTTCTCCAGACTGTAAAGCTGTTTTAATACTTCCCTCACCAGCACCGGTTACTGGAATATTGCAGTTTCTACGTAATTCAGAAAGCCCATAGTCTCCTACTGTATTAATATAAATACCATCATATCCTTTGTATTCTGCACCTAAGCCAGTTTCATAATATGCACTCACACAGATTTTTCTCGCAGACAAAGAATCTGGGAAAATACTTTTTGGAACTTCAAGTAACTCAGGATGAAATGCTTTTTCCGAATCATTTAAAGGTTGAGGCAAGATAATACCTCCATCAGGAGTATCCCCGGTGCCAAGAATTGCCAAACGATGAATAGTCTTTTCAGTCATATTTTCTGACCTATCTTACTTCTTCATAATCTCGATATGAAAACCATCATGATCTTTTAATATTAATTTATTCTATAAAAACAGTAGGCTCTTCATCTTTTCTGCTTACTCTAATAACTAAGTTCTCTGTACACTGATCATCACCAAATTGTGGTTCATTGATATCAGTGCCGCCATGTTTCCACATTGAGGGCTCAAACCAATAGGATCCATCTGTATATGTTTTCCACTCACCAGAGCTATTAGAAGCGGCCTTGCCATTGATGATGTAGACCAAAGTACCTACTGGATGGTAATGCTTTTGATTCGCACTATCTCCACAACTTTGATACTTCTCAACATGTAAATCCATTTCTCCTGCCAAGTCAAAAACCTCAGACGATACCAATCCACCGATACCTTTCGGTTCTTCATGATGTGCTGCTGATATGTTTAAACTCAAAAAAGTAACAGCAATTGTTAGTGTTAAATATTTCATTTTTTATTTACTCCTTTAATGATTTATAAGTTCATACTACTTCAAGATGAAATAATTTTATAATAACTAAACATCAAGAGTAAAAAAATTATGTCTAATATGGTTGAATCTCTTTATTCAACTTTATACGAACAATTCGATATGAAAGATAATGATAATAAAGAGAGTATCCATATAGCTAATGAATCAAAAAACCCAATCATTAAAGTATTATTGGTTTTATTGGGTTCGTTACTTATTGTAATAGCTGCTGTTGGGATTATTATTCCAGGACTCCCTACAACAATTTTTCTCATTCTTGCTGCAGCTTGCTATATTAGATCATCGCAGAAACTCTATAACTGGCTCATTAAAAATAAAAGCTTTGGGCCTTATTTAAAAGATTACAGAGAGGGTAAGGGGATCCCAAAAAAAGCTAAGCTCTTAGCAATAACTATGATCATATTATTTATTGGTTATGCAATATTCTTTGGCTTAGAAGATCTTATACTAAGAATAGTGGTTGGACTACTAGGTCTTATTGGCTTTCTATTTGTGCTATTGAAAGTACCGGTTGCTAAAAATTAATATTCTAATCAATTAAAAACACCTTTTAACCCTTCCGATATTTTAACTGTATATGTTGTTTATAGATACGGTATGACTCTAGATGCTATAAGTTTCATTGACTCTTCTGGATTATCATAGAGACGAATGGCTAACTCATCTAAACCTGACTGCTTAAAATGAATCATTTCATTTGTAAATTTATCAACATCATCATAAGTTCCAGTAAAGGTAAGATTATTTATAAGTTTATCAATGATAGAATCTTCAACGCCCTCAATGTGATCGGTATTATTTGCATACGCATAAGCAAATGCAGGAAGGTTGTCTTCAACAATCTGACACTCTTTTTGATCCATGAAAGTTGAGATATACCAATGATCTAGCATTCCCCGGACAAAAAGTTTTTTTCTTGCTTCAGAAACTGCCTCTTTTCGATCTCGTTTAACATGCCAAGAGAAAAGATTACTAATAGCAAATGTCTCTCTTTTACGATTTGATGCTTTTAAGGACTCATCAATGACTGTCATACATTCATCAATTCGTGCAAGAGTTACATCACTCATCATCAAACCATCTGCTTCACTGGCTGCCATTGTCAACATTTTAGGCTTGCTTGCTCCAACATATATTCCAGGTCTAGGTTGGTCAATCCATTGTGGGCTAGGTCCATTAATTTGAAAGATCTTTTCATTGAAGATAATTTCCTTTTCAGGAGATAAGTGTTTCAAAAATTGAACACATTCTTTGACGCCTTGAATCATATTGGGATACATTGTTCGACGATTAGACTTTAGGCCCATGGATATAAGGCTTCCACCTCCACCACCTAAAATGATCTTTGCCCGTCCTTTTGACAGTTGATTTAACCCATATAATAAATTAGAGAGTTTCAATGGATGTGTTTCAAAAGGGCTTATTGCCACCGGTCCTAGTTTAATTTTATGGGTGCTCTTAGCTAGGATTGAAAAGCTTATAAATGGATCAATTGCTGATGGATAATTTGCCATCATGACTGCATTGAAACCAAGTTCTTCAGCAGTATTTCCTAAATATAGAACCTCATCTGTTGTATGCGTTGGATCAAGTATAATGTCAATCTTCATTGATTCTAGATTACTCTTTTACACAAGTAATTTTTGAATTGGCATCAATAACATTAGGCATGTATTTTTCTAACAAAGCCCAAAGTGTTGATGCTGTGCCGACATCAATATCTCCTTTGGTATCCCATGGTCTAAAATGATAATGAAATGACCTAACAACAGCATCGGTCTGCTTATCCTCGATGCCTGTTAGATTGATTTTGTAACCATAGCTTTTTAAAGCGCATTGAATATCAAGAATAGTAGGCATCTTAATAGTGGTAAATTCTTGCCAGTACTTGTCAACAATTTCATTGTCATACCAAGCTCCTATACCATTTTGATACAGTGTAAACCATGGAAAACGTGGGCCTGGATCGTACTTTCGATTGGGTGCTATGTCTGAATGACCAATGATATGAGTTGGTTTAATCTCATCATGTCTTTTAAGCATTGGTTTAATGGTTTTGATTAACAGCTGTATTTGTTTTGGATCGTAGTCATAAAAACTACATAAATAATTTTCTTTGTAATTGAGCTCTTTATTATCCGGTTGGTAATAACACTCTGAATTATTAACCAACTCTATGCCTATTGATTGGTCATTGATGTGATTTCTACCTTGCCAACTGCTTTCACCGGCATGCCATGCTCTATCATTTTCATCTACAATCTTATAGACATATAAATCTTTTTCTTTGTACGTTTCATCAAACGATTCAGGAATTAAATAATGCGAACTCACTTCGTAATCAGCTTTTGTTAATATTTTAAGAGATTGTTCCCAGTTTGTTGAAGTGTAATGAATCACAACAAATCGAATCCGAGTATTAACACTCTCTGAGCTGTAAGTTGTTTTTTCAATGTATTCAAGATCTTTTAATGAATGATTGAGCTTTTCTATTTGAGAAAAACTAAATTCATTATTAAAGAAAATCAGAAATAACACTATTGGTATAAATTTAAATGCATTCATATGAAACTAAATCAAGAACATACTAATGGTTTGAATAAGATTAAACATAGGCTCTAATAATCCCATTAATAGTAAACCTAAAACAATAAATATTCCGTATGGCTCTATCAAATCTATTTTCCGACTGAGTTTATCATTCACTAGACTTCTCAAGACTCTGCCACCATCCAGGGGTGGAATAGGTAGTAAATTGAAAAACATAAGCACTAAATTAATAAAAATTCCTGTTTGTATCATTGTCATCAAAAATGTATAGACGAGCACTGAAGTAATCTCTATTTCCAAGGTTTCTAGTATGAATAATATTAAGGCCCACAACAATGCCATTAAGAGATTGGCAATCGGTCCAGCGATTGCCACATAGAGCATATCTTTTTTTGGATTTTTCAAATTGTAGGCATTAATTGGAACTGGCTTTGCCCACCCAAACACCAAACCTCCAATATAAAGCAATAGACCAGGCAGTAACAAGGTTCCAATTGGATCAATATGGGCTATAGGATTAAGAGTCAATCGTCCTTGTCGTTCTGCTGTATGATCTCCCAACATTCTTGCAACTGCACCATGAGCTACTTCATGGACTGTGATTGCAAAAACAACAGGTATCAAAATACTGATAATGCGAAAGACAATCTCTAATGACATGAAATAAACTAACTTGCAGTTAGGAAACGTTTATTGAGCGGCATATAAATAGCTATATATAGAATGTTAAACACAGATTGGTAAAAAAAGATTTGAGTGGCTAAAAGACTTGGATTAAGTACTTCAAAGAATATCATCGCTAATACAACAACAGTGAATACTAATTCTATTTGATAACTATTTTTTGCATTCTCAAGAACTAAATTAACCAAGGTTGTCGAAGCAATTAATGTGGCTGCCAATAAAGCAGTTTGACTGTAGGTTTGGTCTTCAATGGTGAATATGATAACAGTCGAAATGATGCTATTGATTACAAACTGGGTTGTTGTAAAGATCTTTGTGGTTTTACTAACTTTAGGATCGTATTTTTCAAACTCAGATAAATCATTAGTTTTAGTTGGGAATCTTTGTGTAACATCTTCAGGTCTCCAGCGAGTATCTGAGAACCATACTTTTATTTTATCGCTAAGATTTTTTGTGTAATAACTGTCTCGAATCATTTGAAAATATATTTCAAAGTTTGACCAAATTGGATTCCAACTTCTTAGAGGTTTAACGGTTCCATAAATTGTTTTTAGATCAGTTCTTTCAGCAATATAAGTACCAAATATTCGATCCCATAGTATAAATACCCCGCCATAATTAGCATCTATGTATTCTGCATTCTGTGCATGATGCACACGATGATTTGAGGGTGTTATAAAAATTTTTTCTAGAAATCCTAAAGTTTTTATATGTTCAGTGTGAACCCAAAACTGATACAACAAATTGATTGCTGCAACCGTGAAAAAAACCTCTCCAGGAACACCAATCATAAATAGGGGGATATAAAATATAAATTTCCAGAGCCAGCCAGTGCTTGTTTGTCTTAAAGCTGTGCTCAAATTAAATTCTTCTCCTTGATGATGAACGACATGCGAAGCCCATAAGAACTTAACCTCATGACTCATTCGATGCATCCAGTAATAACAAGCATCATAAAGAATAAAAGCAACGACCCAAGTCATCCAACTTTCTGTGGAAAGTAATTGTAAATTAAGATTTTTAGCCACATAAGTCCAAACAATTCCTTGAAGACCAATATTGAGTAGTGGTGGCAAACGACTGATTAAGCCCAATGATATAGCAGCTATTGAATCATTGAGTCTGTAGTTATTCTTACCTGCAGCAAGGCCAAAGGCTAGCTCCATACCGATCATTAAAAAGAAGACTGGCACTGCATAAGTAATATAAATTGAGCTATCCATTGACTAAGCCTATCGATTCAATACTAATAAATCAATTGATCAAAAAGATAACTACTCCTTCAAAGAGATTTTATGATCATCAGTAGTGATATCGCCAAGTTCCTCAAGCCTATCCAGATGTGCAATTAAAGAAAACTCTGCAATGGGATGAAGAATCGGATCAACATCTGAATACACTTCTTTTAATAGCTTTTGAATGTTGCAAGAACCTAATTTTTTTATCGATTTAATGACTTTTTCTTCCCTCCTCAATCTATGCTCAATCGTCCAATCAATTGTTTCGAAGGGATTGTCAATGATTTCTCCATGACCCGGTGCAATTTGACCTACATTGTAATTCTTTATTTTTTTCAATGATGAGAGATAATCGGACATATTTCCATCGGGTGGTGCAATCACAACTGTGGATCCCTCCATAATATGATCTCCTGTGAACAACATTCTTTCATCCCTCAATAAAAAACAAAGGTGATTGGAAGCATGGCCAGGAGTCTCTATAACTTCAATTGTATATTCATTCGTTCTAATTAAATCACCATCCAATAGATAGGATTCAAAATTAACGATTGAATCTTTTTTGATTGATGAGTCAGTTGCAAGTCCAAATATTGGTATATCCAAATGTTCCTGGAGTAGGGTTGCTCCAGGGGAATGATCAGGGTGAGTATGAGTCAACAGTATCCTTTTTATGTGTGTGGATGATTTTCGAATAACCTTTGTGTGCTCACTGAGTTGTGGACCTGGATCAATAATAGAAACATCGTCATTGCCTATAAGATATGTATTGGTGCCAGGACCAGTGAATAAGCTTGAATTTGAAGCTGTTATCCTTCTTACAATTTGATTAATTTGAATAGGAACTTCTGTTTTCATTTGCTAGTCAATGCTTTTCAGTTAATTGATTCATAATCAGTTTCTTTACTGGCCAAAAATTATTACCAAATCTCAATGCCAAACGCCTTAATATTTTTGCAGTGATCCTGTCACTATTGTATAAATCAACAATCAAATTAGTGCCATAGTAAAGCGGTCTTGTTACCATTTGATGTTTCCTATTGTATTCAACTAAAGTGTCTGAAGAATAATATTTTTGATTGCTTAATTGTGCTTTTTTAATAATCTTAGAAAGATTATAGGCTCCTCTCAGACCTAGATTAAAACCATGAGCTGTCACTGGATGCATCCCAACTGCAGCATCACCAATGAGAGCGAAACGTTCAGAATGGAAATAGTCTGCATGGGAAGCAAATAATGGATAGGAATATTTTTTTCCAATTATTTTCATCTCACCAAGTTTATATCTGAAACGAGTTTGAATATCTTCATTAAAATCTCCTTCATCCATATCAAGGACTTGCTTTGCTTTATTGGATGATATTGTAATGACAATAGACGAACACTGACCAACCATAGGTAATACAGCCAATGTTCTTCCGTAATGAAAGCATTCATAGGCAGTATTATTATGGCCAAGTTCATGTTCCATCTTGCAAACTATAACTGTTTTACCAAAATCCTTTACCTCCGAAGGAATTCCCATTGCTCTTCTGGCATTGGATAATCTTCCATCTGCAGCAATCAACAAATCAGCGGTTAGAGCATCGCCATTGTCGAGCTTCACAGTTACACCTTCATCATTGATATTGAATTGTTCCACCTTAGTTTCTGTGAACAAGGTAATATTTTCGATATCCATAATTGACTCATAAACGGCTGATTTAATCTCATGATTAGGAATGAGATGACCCAAGGCATCCTCAGTGGTTTCCTGATGATTGAAGTGAAGTGAGTAGGGAGATAAGCCATTAAGTACTTTTGCTTCTTTTATATAAGATATAGATTGAGGATCAATTCGATTCCATATCTCCAACTCGGACATTATTTTCTTAGAAAGATGTGTGAGTGCGACTTCTCTTCCGTCATATTTAGGTTTTGACAATGACAACACATTGCTCTTTTCAAGAACACAAATTCTAAGATCAGTATCAGAAAGTGATCTAGCAAAGCTTAACCCAACAGGCCCTGAACCAATAATAATGACATCAAAATCCATAATTTTACTCAATAAGTAATGCTATTAATGCTTTCAGTAATTATAATGAATTTCATTTTATAATTTTCATTACTTTATATGAATAACTTTAAGAGAATATCGATAAACAAAGCAAATGAATTACTTTTAGAAGATCTCTATATTATTGATATTAGGGATCAAGACAGTTTCAATGCTGGGCATATTGATAATGCAATCAATTTGAATAATAAGAATATGGAAGACTTTATTACGTCAGCGGACAAAAAAAAGATAACAGTAGTATATTGTTATCATGGAAACTCCAGTCAAAATGCTGCTCACTATTTATCATCAAAAGGTTTTGAGACTGCTTACAGTGTTGACGGTGGATTTGAAGAGTGGAAAAACGATTAGTAGTTAATCACAAAAAACTATGGCGAAACATTTAATAAATATTATCAATCCCTTTCTCGATAAAAAAGGTGGTCTTATGCCTGCCTTACATGCCATACAGGATCATTTGGGTTTTATCAGTAAAGATAACATTGGTGAACTAGCCATTGCTTTTAATTGCTCTCAAGCTGAAGTCATTGATGTGATAACTTTCTACGATGATTTTAGACTCAAGGCCATTGGAAAAAATATCATCAAAATCTGCCAAGCAGAAGCTTGTCAAAGTCAAAATTGTAAAGAGTTACTGCGTAATCTTACATCTCATTTTGGTTTAGAAATAAATGAAACCAGTGATGATTCAAACATCACATTAAAAGAAGTCTTTTGCTTGGGTAACTGTGCAATAGGTCCATCAGTGATGATTAATGATATGGTCATAGGTGAAGCAACAATTGAAAAAGTGGTCAATCAGTTAAAAGTTATTACTGCAGAAGAATAATGACTGAAGCTATTAAAATATTCATTCCAAATGAAACTTCCGCAAACTCTGTTGGAGCAAACTTATTACATCAAATTATAAACAAAATAAATAATGATGAGAGTATAAAAATCATCAGAAATGGATCTTGGGGAGCATTTTGGCTTGAGCCGTTTATTGAGATAGAAAAAGATGGGGTAAGACAAGGTGTCAGCTATAGAAATATAGATTTATCCCATCTAAATACTATTGAAGAATTTTTCCTAGATTTTGAATCAAGAAACCCTTTTGATATCAATGATATTGATTTTATAAAAAAACAAAATAGGATAGTTTTTTCCAGAATAGGAAATGAAGATCCTCTGAATATTGAATATTACAAAAATACCAATGGATATCAGTCTTTATCAACAGCGTTTGAAATAGGTCCTCAAAAAACAATTAATCTAATTAAAGAATCAGGGCTTACCGGACGTGGAGGAGCTGCATTTCCAACTGGAATTAAAATGCAAACTGTTTTTGATCAAGATAGTTCACTGAAATATTTAGCTTGTAACGCTGATGAAGGAGACGGTGGAACTTTCTCAGATCGATTGATAATGGAGTCAGATCCTTTTGCATTAATTGAGGGTATGACAATAGCAGCCTATGCTGTAGGCGCTTCAAAAGGCTACATATACCTAAGATCTGAATACCCTTTGGCAAAAGATTATCTACTAAAAGCTATAAACATAGCCTCCGATAATCATTACCTTGGTAATAATATTCAAGGCTCAGATTTTAATTTTGAAATTGAATTGAGAATTGGAGCAGGCTCTTATGTTTGCGGTGAGGAAACCGCCATGATGGAAAGCATCGAAGGTCGCAGAGGTTTAGTTCGATCAAAACCACCTATACCAGCTATCACCGGTTTATTTAAAAAACCAACATTGATAAACAATGTAGTGACTCTAGCTACGATCCCTCCACTTTTACTGAAAGACCAATCAAATTTTTCAAAAATTGGCTCGAATAAATCGGTAGGAACCATGCCCTTTCAATTGAGTGGTAACATTAAGAACGGCGGTCTTATTGAAACTAAATTTGATATAACACTCAATGAGATTGTTGAAGATTTTGGTTCTGGAACACAATCTGGTGAACCAATACATGCAATACAAATTGGAGGTCCTTTGGGAATATACCTATCATCCACTATGCTGAATACTTCCTTAACCATTGAATCACTTCAAGAACTCAAAGGATCCGTAGGTCATGGCGGTATTATCGTATTTGATAATTCTGTAAATATGGCAGAACAAGCAAAATTTGCTATGGAATTTTGTGTTAAAGAATCATGCGGCAAATGCACACCTTGTAGAATTGGCTCAGTTAGAGGGGTTGAGATTATTGAGCGATTACAGAAACATAAAACATCAAAAGAAGACGCAATTCTATTGCATGATTTATGTGAAACCCTTGAGTCAACATCTTTATGTGCTATGGGAGGCATGACGCCAAACCCAATTCGTTCTATAATTAAATTCTTTCCTAACGAATTGATTGAAAAATGACTTTATTAAAAGAAAAAAATTATGGCACGCCTAAAGTAACTTCGGACAATACTGTAACAGGCTATATAGACGGCATTGAAATATCCGTTCCTGAAGGGACATCGATTATGAGGGCTGCCTCAATGGTCGGTATCGATATACCAAGTTTATGTGCTTCAGATAATCTCGATGCTTTTGGCTCCTGTAGACTTTGCATTGTAGATTTTGAAGGTAGAAAAGGTTTTGGCTATCCGTCCTCTTGCACTTCGCCATTGAATAATGGAATGAAAGTCATAACTAAGAATAATCATTTAGAATCTTTAAGAAAAGATTTATTGGAAATGTACATTTCAGATCATCCACTTGATTGCAATACATGCTCATCAGATGGCGACTGTGATCTTCAAAATCAAGCCGATAATCATGACTTACTGAAGAACAATCATTTATTGCCTTCCAAATATACTTTTGATGATAGTTGTAATCACTTAGGAGCGGATGTGGATTCTTCAAATCCTTATTTCAACTTTGACACTGAAAAATGCATTGTTTGCTCTCGTTGTGTTAGGGCCTGCAATGAGGTTCAAGGCACTTTTGCACTATCTTTAGAATCAAGAGGCTTTGAATCAAAAATTAAACCCGGTATTTCAGAAAACTTCTTTGATTCCGAATGCGTTTCATGTGGAGCCTGTGTTCAGGCTTGTCCAACAGGAAGCTTAATAGAAAAATCGGTGGTGGAAAAAGGAATGCCCAATGAAACTGTCTTAACTACATGTGCATATTGTGGAGTGGGTTGTTCATTTAAAGCTGAAGTAAAAAATAACGATGTTGTCAGAATGGTTCCCTACAAAGATGGCAAAGCGAACAAAGGGCACAGCTGCATCAAAGGAAGATTTGCATGGGGCTATGCTAAACATCAAGACAGAATTATGAAACCAATGATTCGAGATAAAATAACAGACGATTGGAAAGAAGTCGAATGGGAAGAAGCTATTCAATTTACAGCAAAACGCTTTAAAGATGTCCAAAGTCAATATGGTATTAATTCTATCGGTGGAATCACTTCTGCTAGAACTACCAATGAAGAAGCCTACATTGTTCAAAAACTTATAAGAACGGCATTTGGGAACAACAATGTTGATACCTGTGCCAGAGTTTGTCATTCACCAACTGGTTACGGTCTTAAACAGACATTTGGAGCATCAGCTGGTACACAACACTTTGAAAGTGTTCAGAGTGCCGATGTCATTGTGGTTATTGGTGCTAACCCTACAGTAGGGCATCCTGTTTTTGCATCTCAAATGAAAAAAAGAATAAGGCAAGGTGCAAAGTTAATAGTAATTGATCCAAGAAAAACAGATATTGTAGAATCACCTCATATAAAAGCAGATTTTCATCTACCAATTTTACCAGGTTCTAATGTTCCATTGATAAATGCATTTTCTCATGTGGCTGTTGTTGAAAACTTAATTGACCATGACTACATTAAAAATAGATGCGAAGAAGCAGCATTCAATGATTGGGTTGAGTTCATAAAAGACAATTCAAATTCTCCTGAAGCTGCAGAAAAACCAACAGGTGTTAAAGCAGATATTATAAGAAAAGCGGCACGTCTCTACGCTTTAGGTGATAAAAGTGCAATCTATTATGGATTGGGCGTTACAGAACATTCACAAGGCTCTACAATGGTAATGGGAATGGCTAATCTTGCTATGGCCACTGGCAATGTAGGTTTTATTGGTGCTGGAGTGAATCCACTAAGAGGTCAAAATAATGTACAAGGTTCATGCGATATGGGTTCCTTCCCTCATGAACTCCCAGGTTATCGTCCCATCGAAGATGACATTGCACGATCTGTCTTTGAAAAGAAATGGAATGTTGAGATACAAAAAGAACCAGGTCTAAGATCTGTCAATATGTTTGATGCTGCTGTTGGTGGTAAATTTAAAGGCATTTACGTACAAGGTGAAGATTTTGTTCAATCTGAGCCAAATACTCAACATATAGAAGCAGCTTTCCAAGCTATGGAATGCGTTGTCATTCAAGATCTTTTTTTAACAGAAACAGCAAACTTTGCTCACGTCTTCTTTCCAGCGACCTCATTTTTAGAAAAAGACGGAACGTTCACTAATGCTGAGAGAAGAATTAATAGAGTCAGACCTGTAATGAAGCCGCTTACAGGTAAGCATGAGTGGGAAATCACACAAGAATTAGCCAAAGCCATGGGTTATGAAATGAACTTTAAGTCATCGGAAGAAATTCTAGAAGAAATTGCTGAACTAACACCCACCTTTACAGGTGTGTCTTTCAAAAAATTGGATGAATTAGGCAGTGTCCAATGGCCTTGCAATGAATCAGCTCCTTTAGGAACTCCAATAATGCATGTCGATGAGTTTGTTCGAGGAAAGGGGCAATTTATGATCACTGATTATGTGCCAACCACTGAAGTTGCAAATCGTAAATTTCCATTATTGCTTACCACTGGTAGGAATCTTGTTCAATACAATGTAGGAACTCAAACTAGGAGAACACATAATAACCTATGGGCAAATGAAGATGTTTTGGAAATACATCCAGCAGATGCTTCTGCCAGAGGAATCGATAGTAATTCACTGGTTCTACTTAGAAGCAGAAAAGGAGAAACGACATTAAAAGCAATTGTTACTGAAAAAATACCGGCAGGAGTTGTGTATACTACTTTTCATAACCCAGAAACCGGCGCTAATGTTGTGACAACAGAAAACAGTGACTGGGCTACTAACTGCCCTGAATATAAAGTTACTGCTGTAGAAATTGAACCTGCAAATCATCGATCTAAATGGCAAGAAAAGAGAAAAATAGACAGAAATCAACTTGAACAAATTATAAACACTTGATAATGATGATCTCTATAACTTTACCCGATGAATCAAAAAAAGAACTTCCAGAAGATTCTAATGGCTATGATTTAGCTGAAATGATTGGACCTGGTTTAGCTAAAAATGCAATAGCTATTACTATTGATGGCGTGCAAAAAGATTTGGGTGACACTTTAAAAAATAATAACATTGCTTCAATTATTACCATAGATTCCGATGAAGGCCTTGAAATTATGCGTCACACTTTAACTGCCCAAGTACTTGCATCTGCTATAAAAAATCTTTACCCAAAATGCAAGCTTGCCATAGGACCAACAATTGATAATGGATTCTACTACGATGTCCTTTCTGAACAGCCTATTTCAACTGAAGATCTAATTTCTATTGAAAAAGAAATGCAGTTGATCATACAGAAAAAATCTAAAATCAATAAATCTTTACACAACAAAACAGAAGCTATTAATGTTTTTAAGAATCTTGATGAACACTATAAAATAAAAATTATTGAGGACAGCGAACAAGATGAAGATTTTCAGATATACACAAATCAAGATAGTAATTTTATAGATCTATGCATAGGACCTCATTTACCAGATTTAAGTTTTATAGGACCTTTTAAGTTAACGAAAGTTTCTGGAGCCTACTGGAAAGGTGATTCTCAAAATGAGATGTTAACTAGAGTCTATGGTACCGCATGGAGAAATCAGAAAGAACTGGACAAGTATCTAGATCATTTAATCGAAGCTGAAAAAAGAGACCATAGAAAGATTGGTAAAGAATTAGATCTGTTTAGTATCCAAGAAGAAGCTGGGGGAGGTCTAGTATTTTGGCATCCTAACGGATCAAGAATTAGAAACATCATTGAAGATTTTTGGAAAACTAAACATAAAGATGCTGATTATGAATTACTTTATTCGCCGCATATAGCATTAGACAGTTTATGGAAAACTTCAGGTCATGCTGATTTTTATGAAGAATCTATGTTCAAGGCAATTGAAGATGAAAATCAACTCTATCAACTGAAACCAATGAATTGTCCATTTCACATCTTAATCTATAAAAATTCACTGAAATCCTACAGAGAACTGCCAATTAGATATGCTGAATTAGGAACCGTCTATCGACACGAAATGACAGGAGCATTGCATGGTCTTATGAGAGTTAGGGGCTTTACACAAGATGATGCACATGTATTTTGTATGGAAGATCAGATTGAGAATGAAATCACCAGTATTCTTAATTTAACTATAGAAATGCTTAATGCATTCACCTTCAAAGAATATGAGATACATCTGGCAACCAGACCCGAGAAGTCTGTTGGAAGTAATTCAATTTGGGAAAAAGCAACTTCGGCACTGGAGAATGCATTAAAAGGTAAAAATCTAGACTATAAGCTTGATGATGGTGGTGGTGCCTTTTATGGACCTAAAATAGACATTAAAATTAAAGATGCTATTGGACGCTTATGGCAATGCTCAACAATACAGCTAGACTTCAATCTACCTGAACGATTTGATATGAATTACATAGGAAGCGATGGTCAGAAACACCATCCAATTATGATTCATCGAGCGCTATTAGGATCAATAGAAAGATTTTTTGGTATTTTAATAGAACATTTTGAAGGAAAATTTCCATTATGGTTAGCGCCAAACCAAGTCAGTATCCTTTCAATTGGCGATTCTCAAGCAGATTATGGTGAATTAGTTCACGATAGGTTAAAAAAAGAAGGCTTTAGAGTTGAATTAGACTTGAGAAACGAAAAAATAGGCTCTAAAATTCGCGATCACACATTAAAAAAGGTTCCTTACCTTATAATCATTGGTGACAAAGAAGTAGAGGATAATATTTTAAGTGTGAGAAGCCAAAATGGTAAAGATCTTGGTAAAATGAGTTTAGATGAATTATTAGAAATTTTAAGAAAAGAAACATCAATGTAAGGGGATAGATATCGCTGCTAGAAAAAAGATAAGAAAAAATGAACAAATTAAGTCTTCAGAAATAAGACTAATAGATGAAGATGGAACTCAATTAGGTATATTTGCTATAGAAGACGCAATAGAGTTAGCGAAAACAAAAGGAATGGATGTTGTAGAAGTTTCACCAAATACAGAGCCACCTGTTTGCAGATTCTTAGATTATGGTAAGTTCTTATTTGAACAAAAAAAGAAAACGCAGGGATCTAAAAAGAAACAAAAAACAATACAAGTTAAAGAAATTAAATTTAGACCCTTAATTGAAGTAGGTGACTACAAAGTAAAAGTTGATAAAATAACCAATTTTTTAGAACAAGGTAATAAGGTTAAAATATCACTGAGATATAGAGGAAGAGAGATGAGACATGTAGAATTAGGACAAGACCTTCTTAAAAGAGTACTGACGGATATAGAAGAAATTGCAACTGTTGAACAGGAAGCTGAATTTGAAGGAAGACAACTAATAATGGTTGTGGCTCCAAAATAATAAAGGTTAAATTATGCCAAAATTAAAAACAAATCGAGGTGCTGCTAAGAGGTTTAAAAAAACCAGCACGGGAAAGTTTAAAAGAAGTTCAGCTAACAAGAATCATATTTTAACTAAAAAAAGCAGTAAGAGAAAACGACACTTAAGGGCTTCTACCATTATTTCTGATGGAGATATTAAGAGCATTAAGAAACTTCTACCTTACAGTTAAATTAACTAGGAAATAAAATGGCAAGAGTAAAAAGAGGCGTCACATCTAAGGCAAAGCATAAGAAAGTCTTAAAAAAGACTAAAGGCCAATATGGAGCTAGAAGCAGATTATTTAAAGTTGCAAAACAAGCTGCAATTAAAGCAGGCCAGTACGCATATAGAGATAGAAAAAAGAAAAAAGGAACATTCCGTTCACTGTGGATTGTAAGAATTAATGCAGCTGCAAGAATACATGATCTTTCATATAGTAGATTCATGAATGGCTTAAAGTCTGCCAATATAGAGATTGATAGAAAGATCCTAGCAGATCTTGCAGTCAATGATCTTGATGCGTTCAAAGTACTTTCAGAGAAAGCTAAATCAGCATTAGAGAATACATAAAATGTCAGACAGTTTGTCAGACCTTTCTTCAAAATCAATTCAAGAAATATCAGAGTGTTCTAATCTAAAAGAACTAGAACTATTGCGTGTAAAGTACCTTGGTAAAAAAGGTGCAATAACCAAACAATTAAAGGCATTAGGTAAGCTTACTTCTTCTGAGAGACCAAAAGCAGGTCAAAAAATTAATATCCTAAAAGAAAAAGTTCAATCACTAATCGATGCCAGGAAAAGAGTGCTTGCTGATGCAAGCATTCAAGAAAAAATTGAATCGACTTCGATTGATGTTACTTTAAGTGGTCGTAAAAATAATAGAGGCAATATACACCCAATATCCTCTATTCTTTATGAAATAGAGAGTATCTTTCATAATTCTGGTTTTAGAGTTGAAGACGGTCCTGAGATTGAAGATGAGTATCATAATTTCACTGCTTTAAATATTCCAGAAAATCATCCTGCTAGAGCAATGCATGATACGTTTTATTTTAATACAAACTACCTATTAAGAACTCATACATCCCCAATACAAATTAGAAGCATGGAAACTCATGGCGTCCCAATAAAGGTTATTGCTCCAGGTAAAGTTTATAGAAGAGATTCTGATATAACTCACACACCAATGTTTCACCAAATTGAAGGGCTTGTTATTGATAAAGATATCAACTTTACCCATTTAAAGGGCATGCTTCATCAATTCATTAATACGTTCTATAAAAGAGATATGGAATTGAGATTTAGGCCTTCTTATTTCCCTTTTACAGAGCCTTCTGCAGAAGTTGATATCCTCTCTAAGGATGGAAGTTGGCTTGAAATCCTTGGTTGTGGAATGGTTCACCCAAAGGTTTTAGAAAACTTAAAAATAGATCCAGAAGTATACACTGGTTATGCATTTGGCATGGGTGTCGAAAGATTGGCTATGCTGAGACATGACATTAAAGACATCCGACTTTTTTATGAAAATGATTTGCATTTTCTCAATCAATTTAAATAAACTATGAAATTATCAATCAATTGGATTAATGAGCATTGTAAATCTAAATTTACAAGTAGTGAGCTTGTGGAACAATTGACAATGACAGGGGTTGAGTGTGAAACAATCAATCAAAAGAATGATGAAATAATTAAATTTGATATCACTCCGAATAGAGCTGATTGCTTCAGTGTTAGAGGCATAACAAATGAATTATTAGCTATGGGTCTCATCAAGCAGTCGAAAAATGAAAGTCAATCTGCTGAAGTACATCATGATCACAGTGTAAAAATTAATATATCTTCCCCAAAAGACTGTCCTGTATTTGCTACAAGAATTATCAATAACATTAATTCTAATGCTAAAACACCGCAAGCCATAAAACAAAAATTAAAAGAATCGGGTTATAAATCAATCAACATTATTGTTGATATTACCAATTATGTAATGATTACAATCGGACAACCATTGCATGCCTATGATTTAGACTATATCAATGCTCCTATTGTTGTAAGAAAAGCCAAGAACAAAGAATCCATTGAGCTACTGGATGGAAGCTCTAAAACACTCAATGAAAATTACCTGATCATAGCTGATCAAAACAAGCCACTTGGCATTGCAGGTATTATGGGTGGTATTGATTCTTCTATAACAGACCAAACAAAATGCATAGTTATAGAATCTGCTTACTTTAATCCTAAGACAATTATGGGTTGTCCTAGGATGTTAAACCTTCATAGTGAAGCAAGCTTAAGATTTGAAAGAGGTGTGGACCCAACGATTCAAATCGAAGCAATTGATATGTTTACAATATTGCTTAATAAGATTGCTGGTGGAGAAAACGGCCCAATTACCTCAAAAATATCTGAGAAGCATACGCCTAAAAACAAAACAATCAATTTGAGAAAAAATAAGATAAAAAAAATATTAGGCATCACAATTCCAAACATAGAAATATTAGCAATATTGAAAAACTTAAAAATGGACATTGAAGAAAATGAGTTTGGCTATCAGGGTTGGAATGTAAAGGCGCCTCCCTATAGATTTGATATCAATGACGAATGCGATCTGATAGAAGAAATAGCAAGAATATATGGTTATAACAACATTAAAGAGTCCATAGAAGACGAACCTATTGAATTTAAAAACGAATCAAGTCGACTGATAAATAAAAATAAACTTTACAATATCCTTACTGAAATAGGATATTCAGAAGTCATTAATTACAGTTTTGTAAGCCCTATAATGAATGACCTTAATCAAAATAAAGTAGGGCAATCTATGGATTTACAAAATCCTCTCTCCATAGAAATGTCGGTAATGAGAAATTCACTCCTACCAGGCTTAATCAATAACCTTATGCATAATCTAAAAAGACAACACAAGGATATAAGATTATTTGAAGTGGGTAAAATATTCACTGGAACTAAAAATAAAATTAATGAAGATGAAAAAATATCGGGCTTAATATACGGTTCAAGACATAAAGAGCAGTGGGGTTATTCATCTGAATTGGTTGATTATTATGACATGAAAGGTCATTTGGAGATTCTATTTGAATCATTGGGGATCTCTGAAGACATAAGTTATAAAAAATCCAATCATAGAATGCTTCATCCTGGTAAGTCTGGACAGATACTTTATAAAAATAAAATCATAGGATACATAGGTTGTCTCAGCCCTGAAATTCTTTTTGATTTAAATCTCAACAATGACATTATAGTTTTTGAGATTGATTACTCTATTTTGAGTAATAGAATTACTTATAAATACAAAGAACAAAAATATTTTCCATCCTCTCGAAGAGATATATCTATTTTGATGCCTGTAGACATAGAAATTAACACTGTCATTAGAGCGATAAATACACTGAATATTAAAGAGCTCTCTGATGTAGTAATATTTGATATTTATGATGGTAAAACCATTAAACCCAAAAAGAAAAGTACTTCATTAGGCTTGATTTTTCAAACAAAATCACGCACCCTAACCGATGAAGAGATTGACGAATTCATGATAAACATCAACCGACATATAGAATCTAGTTTTGAAATAATAATAAGAAAATGACACTAACCAAAGCAGACATAGTAGAAGACCTTAACGATAAAATAGGTTTGAATAAAAGAGAGGCTAAAGAACTAGTTGACTCACTTTTTGATAACATTAAAAAGCTACTAGAAGAAGGGCATGAAGTTAAGCTCTCTGGCTTTGGAAATTTCCAATTAAAAGATAAAACATCAAGACCTGGTAGAAATCCAAGAACTGGTGAAGATGTTGAGATCTCAGCAAGAAGAGTTGTAACATTTAAATCTGGGCAAAAATTAAAAGAGGCAGTAAAGACACTATCAAATGCCTCAGATTAATCCTCAACTTCCTTCAATTCCGACAAAAAGATACTTTACTATAAGTGAAGCAAGTGACTTATGCGAAGTTGAAGCTCATGTTTTACGTTATTGGGAACAAGAGTTTTCACAATTAAAGCCGCTAAAAAGAAGAGGTAATAGGCGCTATTATCAAAGACATGATGTCATCCTGATTAGGCAAATTAAAGATCTGCTTTACAACAATGGCTACACAATCAAAGGCGCTAAACAAAAACTCAGTGATGATGAGAATTATCAAGAATCTCAATCTTCAACACTAGATGCTATCAAATCAGAAGTAGAAAATTTAATAGACATATTAGATTAATTTTATACGGGGCGTGGCGCAGCCTGGTAGCGCACCTGACTGGGGGTCAGGGGGTCAGAGGTTCAAATCCTCTCGTCCCGACCATAAGTTTAATTTTTAGTATGCCCATTAATGACTCTAGAGATTTGTCTCCTAGAATAACCAGTATCGGCTGATATTGCATCGATAGACCAATTCATTTTATTGAGCTCCAGCACTCTTAAGTGCCTATTCTTTACTGTTTGAGTTTTTTTATTAGTCACTTTTAAAAGCTTATCTATCGAATCAACAAGTATAGAGTTATAGGTTGAATCTTCAGCAGTTGAACAATGATCCCAAAGAATGATTAAGTTATAACAAGCATCTTCAGCATCATCTCTTATCAAAGCTTGTCTGATAAAATGGGTTCTAAATATTATATGGCAAGCATCTTTTAACTCTTTATCAATAGATTCCTTGCTGAGTAAATTCTGAATTGATTTAAGATCTGCATTTAAACCAAATGAGCCTAATACAATTCCAGCTTGAAACTCAAGTTCCCTTATTACGTTGTCTACAATATTATTCAAAATGAGTATTATTTAACTTAATTTATAACTATTATGTTTATTTAAAGATTTTTGAGAAGAAAACACAAATGAAAAGTCAAAATGCATTCATATTTGTATTGAGCTTAATTACAATTTTATTCGCTGCAATCTTATGGAACTTCTTTTTACCCATTCTTTGGGCTATCGTTTTATCAATACTATTCTACCCTTTAAGAAACTATCTAATACAAAAAAAATCAAGCCCATCACTGGCTTCTTTTTTAACTATGATTGTTATTGTAATATTAGTTTTAGTCCCTGGATTCATTGTTTTTACAATCATTGGCTCAGAGTCCTTAATTGTATTGAATAAAATTGAGTCAGGTGATTACAACCTTGGGCAATTAGTTAATTGGTTTAATGCATTTTTGCCAAACCTCTTAGCTCGACTTGATTCCATAGGATTAAATACAAATCAACTCATCGAACAACTAAATAATATTGGAGTAGGGGCAACAAAATTCATTGTCGCTCTACTAATGAGTACTGGTCAAAATCTACTTCAGTTCTTTCTTTCTTTTTTTATTATGCTCTACTTATTATTTTTCTTCCTTAGAGATGGAAAACAGATAATGGAATCATGCATCAAGTCTTTTCCTATGGATGATGATCAAGAAAGATCATTAATGAATAAATTCACTACCGTTATTAAAGCTACCGTTAAAGGCACTATATTGATTGCTATAGTACAAGGATCTATTGGTGGATTGATATTACTATCCCTCGATATTGAAGGATCCATTCTATGGGGTGCAATGATGGCCTTATTCAGTGTTATACCTGGAATTGGTGCCTCTATAATATGGCTTCCAATAGCTCTTGTGCTTATCTTTAATGGAGCCATCATTAAAGGAATGATTTTAATAGTATCAGGTGTATTTATCATTGGTCTGATTGATAATCTTCTTCGTCCATACCTTGTAGGAAAAGAAACAAATCTACCGGATTATTTAATTCTTTTGTCAACATTGGGTGGTATCACGATATTTGGATTATCAGGATTTATTATTGGCCCAGTAGTTACCGCTCTTTTCATTGCACTGTGGTCAACGTTCAATACATATAAAAATCCATAAGATAGATATCACTATGCATCTAGAAACATTGATTGCTGAAATGACGGCTATTACAGATGCAGAACGATGCATTACTGATCCTGATACAGTCAAAACCTTTCTTGAAGACTGGAGAGGGGATATTAAAGGAGAAACACCGATTGTTATGCTTCCAATTTCAACTGATGAAGTTTCCTCTATCATCAAGCTATGCAATACAAATAATATTGGGGTAATCCCTCAGGGAGGAAACACAAGTCTATGCGGTGCAAACATTCCTCACTCTGAAAATAAAAGATTAGAAATTGTAATAAATACTTCAAAAATGAATAAAATTATTGCAACAGATATACATAACCAATCGATGATAGTTGAAACAGGATGTATCCTTACTAACATTCAAGATCACGCTATTGAAAATGGTCTTTTTTTTCCATTGAGTTTAAGTGCTGAAGGAAGCTGCCAAATAGGAGGCAATATATCAACCAATGCTGGAGGTGTTAATGTATTGTCATATGGAATGACAAGAGAGCATGTAATGGGTATTGAAGTTGTTTTGCCTGATGGAAGTATTCTGAATGATCTCAAAGGCCTTAGAAAAGACAATACAGGATATGATCTAAAACAATTATTTATTGGTGCTGAAGGAACATTAGGACTGATTACAAAAGCTTGTATTAAATTATCAACACTACCGAAAAGCTATTGTTCATTAATGGTAGCTGTTAAAACAGTTGATGATGCTATTAAAGTTCTTAAAAGCTCTAAAAACACATTCACTGACCGATTAACTGCCTTTGAGATCATGAGCTCCACATGCATTAAGGCTGTGGAGACATACCTACCAAATCATAGAATCCCACTGGATTCTTCATATCCTTGGCATATTATTATTGAAGTCTCCATGCATGATAATCATCCTGATAACGATCAAATTATGAGTTATCTTGAAAAAGAAGTTCAATCAAATAATCTAATTGATGGAGTGATTGCTTCAAATGAAACGGAAAGAAATGACTTTTGGAAAATCAGACACAGTATTTCAGAAGCAGAAAAACATCATGGCAAAGGCATAGCGCATGATATTTCAGTTCCAATTAAGGATATTCCAATATTTATAGAAAAAACCATTGATAAATTAGAAGACTTATTAGGACCATCAAATGTATTTGTATTTGGTCATCTTGGTGATGGAAATCTTCATTTTACTAAATCTAAACCAAAAACAATGGAAGAAGATATTTTTTTAGAAAAGAGTCATGCTGTAAATAGATTGGTTCATACTATAGCAGAATCATATGGTGGTTCTTTCAGTGCAGAACATGGAATTGGATCTAAATTAAAAGATGAGCTCGAGTTTTTCTCTGATGAAATAAAAATGAAACTGATGAAGGCTATAAAAAAGACAATTGATCCTAACAATACAATGAATCCTAATAAGTTATTTTAAATCATTACACATTCAGTGTGATGGGACATATTTAGTATCAACCTCTATTTCTATTTTCAAGTTCTTTAGAGACTTCATTTAAAGTGACTCCTGATGCATTTAATAAAATCAAGAAGTGATACATCAAATCGGCTGCTTCCCAAATGATATCTTTTGTATCATTCTTTTTTTGTATCGAGGCAATAGCAAATTCTGAACTCTCTTCTATTACTTTCTTGGCAACTTGATTGATGCCATCTTGCATCAGTTTATAGGTGTAACTTTTATCAGAGCCTTCTGCGAGTCTGTCATTTATAATACCCTCTAATTCAAATAAAAATTGGTTATTGTTTGTGTTCATAATCTGACCTCAATTTGTTTTTTTTGTAAATATTTTTTTAAATCTAATATATCAATGATCTTCTTGTGAAAAACACTAGCAGCAAGTGATCCACTCACATCCGCTTGGTTAAATACATCGTAAAAATCTGACATTTTCCCAGCCCCACCAGAAGCAATCAAAGGTACCTTACACAGGTTTCTCATCTCTCTTAGCTGACCAAGATCATAGCCTTCCCTTACTCCATCTTGATTCATGCAATTAAGAACAATCTCGCCAGCTCCTCTATCCTGTACTTCACTTATCCAACTATTAGTGGTCTTATTTGACTCTTTTGATTGATCTGGATCACCTGTATATAAATGCACCTTATAATTATTTTTTATTGCAAAGCTATCGATACCAACAACTATGCATTGACTTCCAAAACGCTTAGCCAATTGTTCGATTAAATCAGGATTTTTTAAAGCAGGTGTATTAATTGATATTTTATCTGCTCCATAATTCAAGACCTCCTCAGCATCTGCAATGGTTTTTATCCCGCCTGCTACACAAAAGGGTATATTAATTTCTTTAGCTACTAGATTAATCCACTTCCTATCAACAGACCTTCGGTCTGGACTGGCTGTTATGTCATAAAAGACAAGTTCATCCGCTCCTTCATGACTGTACCTTGAGGCAAGATCAATGATATCTCCCACAATTTCATGATTTTTAAATTGTATGCCTTTGACCACTTGTCCATCTTTGACATCAAGACATGGGATTATTCTTCTTGTAAGAATTTAAACACCTCCCGATTAGATATTTTATCTTCCAATAATGCTTTACCAGACACAGCAGCCTGTATGCCAATTTCTCTAAGTTGATATAAATCCTGAATATTGGATACACCTCCTGAAGCTATAAAAACTGATCCTGGTGATTTTTCAAGGCACTGCTTATAAAGATCAACATTTGGCCCAATTAAGGTTCCATCTTTACTGATATCTGTAACTAGGTAATGATTAAAGCCAGCCTTATTGAATTTCTCAATTAAATGCCACAATGACTGATTGCTTGATTCTTTCCAGCCATGAGTCATGACTATGGGTTCCATTTTCTCAATCATTACATCCAGGGCAATAATAATCTTTGATTTATCATGCTCATTAATTGACTGATAAAACTCATCAAAGCTATTAATAGCAAAGCTCCCGATAATCAAATGATTAATCCCAGTATCAAACCATTGTTTGATATTTTCCTTGCTTCTAATACCACCACCTAATTGGATTTTTAAGTTTGATTTCTCAATAATCTCCTCAATAACCTCGCCATTGCCTGACTTACCGTCTCTTGTTCCATCCAAATCAACAATGTGTATATTCTCAAACCCCATTGACCCATAATTTTTAACCAAATCCAATGGCTTAACTTCATAGAATGTAACTTTCTCAAAATCTCCCTTAAGAAGCCTGACGCATCGTCCTTCCAATAAATCAATTGCTGGTATAAGTTTCATAGACTTTTATAAATTGATGAATGTTCTTAATAGTTTTGAACCCTGATCGCTCGATTTTTCAGGATGGAACTGAGTGCCAAAAAAATTATCTTTCTGAATGATGCTTGCAAATGATTCCGAATAATCTGTAATACCAATAGAAGAATTAGCTATAGGTACATAATAGCTATGCACAAAATAAAAATAATCATCATTGTCTAAATCTTCAGTAAGAGGTGAGGGTTTATTGAAATTCACATTATTCCAACCCATGTGTGGCACTGGGCACTTATTTTGTTGTGAGAATGCCTTACATTTTCCTTCAATAATTGATAAACAATTGACATTATTTTCCATCGAATGATCTAGTAAAAGTTGCATTCCTAAACAAATACCAAGTGTTGGCTGTTTTAGATTTCTAACTACCTCAATCAAATTGGAGTTTTTTAGCTTATCCATTGCATCATTAGCTGCTCCAACTCCTGGTAAGATTACATGGCTTGAATCTTCAATCTGAGCAATTTGATTTGTAGTGATATAACTTGCTTTGATTCGATCCAAAGCAAAGGTTAATGATGAAATATTTGAACCTCCTGCATTCACTATAGCAATACTACTCTTAGGCACTATAAAATGCCTTTGGTGGATGGCAAATCAGTTCCAGAAATAGTTATTGCCTGGCCTAATGCTCTACCAAAGACTTTAAAACAAGCTTCAATCATATGATGATTGTCCTCACCTTTAACTGATAAATGGATATTAGCTCCAATTGACTGGCTCAAAGAACGAAAAAAATGAGACACCAGTTCAGTCGGTAAAGAGCCTACCTTTTCTCTATCAAAATCTCCATCAAAAACAAAATATGGCCTGCCTGAAAGATCAATTGCAACTGATGCTAATGACTCATCCATCGGTAAGGTAAAACCATATCGATTGATACCATATTTATTTCCCAATGATTCTTTAATTGACTGGCCCAATGTTATAGCAACATCCTCAACTGTATGATGCTCGTCAACTTCCAGATCACCATCGCAATCAATAGTTATAGATATGTTTGAATGTTTTGCTAGTTGCTCCAACATATGGTCGAAAAATTCAATTCCTGTATTGATGGCAACAGGCTTAGATTTCATTAAATCTACAGTTGTTTTAATTTTAGTTTCCTTGGTTTCACGAACGACTGATGATCTTCGATCAACATTCAATATCTTTGTTGTTATATCAGTCCATTGATTATCTTTATATGGATCTATTTGAATGCCTTTGATATCTAAATTCTTTGCAAATTTCATATCAGTGTCTCTATCACCAATAACATAGGATCTTTCTTTGTCTATATTTGTATTGACAAGAAATTTAGTCACCATTCCTGTGAGAGGTTTTCTGCAGTTGCAACTGTCCTTTTCAAAATGTGGACATATTAAGACATCATCAAAGAATACTCCTTGTGAATTAAGAAGTTTTTCCATAAATTTTTGACTTTCGATAAATTTATCTTCTGGAAAAGAATCAGTTCCTAAACCATCCTGATTCGTCACTATTACTAAGCTATACCCTTTTTTTATCAATTGAGAAAGTGATGCAATAACATCGGGTACAAAATTAATCTTGTCCAAAGCATCCACCTGGAAATCATGTGGTTCAAAAATAATGGTTCCATCTCTGTCCACAAAGATTATTTTTTTCAAATCAGTGTTCATAATGTTTTAATGCCTTCGATTAATAAATCATTTTGCTTTCTAGTGCCAACAGTAATTCTGACACAATTGGAAAGGGTGGGTTGATAACTAACATTTCTCAAAAGAAGCCCGTACTCTTTAGCTTTATCACAGAATTGGTCAGCATTTTTAACTTGTACCAGAATAAAATTGGCACTCGATTTATGTATTTTTTTAATGCAACCAATGTTAGTGAACGCCTCTTCTAAATACATTCTCTCTTTTATTATTTCATTTATATTCAGTTTAGAGGTTTTAATTCCATTTTCTGTCAACGCCTCTAAAATGCTTTTCTCTGCAGGTTTGGAAAAAGAATAGGGTGGAAGGACTCGCATCACGTAATTAGATATTTCTGATGATGCTAACAATACTCCACATCTAGATCCTGCCAAACCAAAGGCTTTTGATAGAGTTCTTAGTACAACAACATTGGAATAGGTTGCTAGAATTTCTTTAGTAATATCCTCATCTGCAAATTCAATATAAGCTAGATCCAATATCACCAAACCAAAATCCTTAGCCATGTCACAAGCCTTAAATATAGAGTCTTTGCTAATCGTCTGTCCAGTTGGATTGGATGGAGAAGGTATAAATATTAACTTACTTTGAGTGCATAATTCACTGCCCAATAGTTCTAAATTAATCTCATAATTTTTGGCTTCCAATAACGGTATGGATTTAATAGAAACACCTTGGATTGCAGCATAAAATTGATACATTTCAAATGTCGGTGGAAAAATAATAATTTCATCAATATTGGGCTGACAGAAAACCCTAAGTAAAACATCGATTGCCTCGGTACTGCCTCTGGTGATAACACAATTTTCTTCATCCATATCAAGATACTGAGAAATCCTTTTTCTTATTTTTATTGGAACTGCATCAGGGTATAGATTTAATCCATCTTTTTTTGCTTGGTCTGTGACACAGTAAGGACTTTCATTAGCATTCAGTCTAACCGCATCTTGGATATTCTTAGCTGGCACATAAGGCTTTAAATTAAGCACCTCGGGCCTAACAAGTGTTTCTATTGCTTTACTCATTGTCTCTTAATCTAACCTCTACTGCTTTTGCATGTGCTTCAAGACCTTCTGCTCTGGCTAATACTGTAATAGTCTTTGAGAGGTTCTCTAAGCCTGATTTAGTAAGTTCTTGAACCGATACTGTCTTTGTAAAGCTTTCAACTGAGACACCACTCAGTGATTTCGCATAACCTGCTGTTGGTAAAACATGATTGGTACCACTACAGTAATCCCCAGCAGATTCTGGGCTCCAATAACCCAAGAATATTGACCCAGCAGATTCTATTTGATCTAGATACTCTCTTGGGTTTTCTGTTGAGAGAATAAGATGTTCTGGAGCATAACTATTCGATATATCTATGGCTGTTAACATATCTTGAACCCAAATAGATTTACTATTTAATAAAGCATATTTTGCAATATCTTTAGTCTCTAAGTTTTTCATGATCCGATTAATACTTTCTTGAACTTTTTCAATAAAGGTTCTATCAGGAGAAATATGAATGACTTGAGAGTCGGGGCCATGTTCTGCTTGCGATAACAGATCATAAGCCACATAATCAGGTTCAGTTTTACCATCGGATATGACTAACACTTCAGTTGGTCCTGCAGGCATATCAATTGCTATTTCTGTTGTTGCAGAGAGGAGGGTCTTTGCCATTGTCACAAAACTATTACCTGGTCCAAAAATTTTATCAACTTTAGTAACTGACTTTGTTCCGTATGCTAATGCAGCTATTGCTTGTGCACCACCAATTTTAAACATTTCAGTTATTCCACAAAATGAGGCAGCGGTAACGATGCTGTCATCAATCAATCCATTTTCATTTGGTGGTGAGCATAAAACTCGATTCTTACTACCAGCTAATTTTGAAGGAATTCCTAACATTAAAGCTGTTGAAGGCAATGGGTTTCTTCCTGATGGAATGTATAAACCAACATTACTAATAGGTTTAATTATCTTTTCACAAAATACCCCAGGTTTAACCTCCAGTATTGAAGAAGGGGAGGGCATGGTATTTTGATGAAATATCGTTATGTTCTCTATTGCTTTTTGAAGCTCATCTTTGATCTCATTTGATGTCCTCTGTATCGCATTATTGATCTCAACATCATTCATTTTTAATTCATCAATACTAACGCCATCGTATTCCAAGGTTAATTTCTTTATTGCTTCATCCCCAGATGTTTCTACCTTGTCCAAAATAGCTTCTACTGTAGTTCGAATTTGACCGTCTATTGCCACATTCGGTCTAGCAATCAGTTTCTGCTTTGCTGATTTATCTAACTCACTCCAATCAATTATGTCTTGAATACTCATGAACTTACATTAGCATTTTTTCAACGGGCACAACTAAAATGGATGAAGCACCTTTGGCTTTAAGGTCTTCAAGTGTTTCCCAAAAAATATTTTCTTTACACACAACATGCAAAGCAACTATTTCATTTGTGCCTTCAAGTGGAATGATGGTTGGTGATTCTGTACCAGGCAATAAATTTGTTATTGAATCTATAGATGCTCTAGGCGCATGCATCATGATGTATTTACTTTCTTTAACCTGCAGCACTCCTTGAATTCGTTCAATGAGCTTATTGACCCAATTTTCTTGAATACTATCCATTGCTTGCAACGACTTAATGACCACAGCAGTACTTTCCAATATTGTTTGACCTTCTGATAAGTTATGGGCTTTAAGTGTCTGTCCCGATGAAACCAAATCACATATAAAATCTGCTTTACCCAAGCTCGGAGCCAACTCTACTGCACCTGAAAATTGAGTAACATTTATACCTAATCCTTCTTTTGAAATGTAGTCTGTGACGATATTGGGATAACTTGTTGCAACTTTTTTTCCCTTTAAGTTTTTCAAATTTTCATAACCTGAATTATCTGGATAAGCAAAAGATAATTTACATTGTCCAAAATCTAAATTAGAAACTATTTCAAAGTTTGCTGGTCCTTCTTTAGAACTTTCTATTTCTATTTTTTTCTCTAGTGCTTCATTCATCCCCACAATACCCAGCGTGCATAAATTATCCTGAACCAAACCCGGTATATCATCGTCTCTAACAAACATAAGATCAAATGGCATATTTTCTCCATAGCCAATAAGTTGGTTTTTAGTATGACTGATTACTAGACCACATTTTTTTAACAAACTGATGGTGTGCTCTGTCAATCTGCCTGATTTTTGTATGGCAATTTTTATTCTATTGTTATCCATTATTTTGTACTCGATTGAGAGCGATATCATAACCACCTGAACCATCAAGCAAACATCTTGCAACTCGGCCAATGGTTGTAACGCTTACACCAGTATAAGAATTAACTTCACGATAGGTGTAACCTTTATTAAGTAGTTCTGCTACAGACCAACGATCTTTGATTGATTGCAATTCGGCAGGTGTAAAAATGTCATTAAAAAATGAACGACATTCATCACTATTCTTTAAAGATTGAACCGCCTTATAAAATCTTTCTTCAGTTTCTTTTTCTTCTTTATTTGTTAATACTCTTTCTATTTTCATTGTATATGTACCAATGTATTAATGTAGTAGTACATTATAATGATTGAATCTAGCTTTACAAGTAAAATAATAGGGGATTGATCAAGTAATATTAGAAGCGATTGCTGAACCCATTGTGACTGTGTCAACAACATTCTTATTGCTTAAATCAGCAGTGAAGATACCTTGGTTCAACGTTTCATTAACAGCTGTCTCTATGGCTGAAGCTTCTGTTTCAAGCTTTAGTGAATGTCTTAGCAGTAATGCTAAGGATAATATCATTCCACATGGGTTTGCAATGCCTTGGTTCTGTATATCTGGTGCTGAACCATGTATAGGTTCATAAACTCCAAAACTGTCATTACCAAGCGAAGCAGATGGAATCATTCCTATGGAACCAGTAAGCATTGATGCTTCATCTGTTAATATATCGCCAAATAAATTATCAGCAAGAATCACATCAAAGTCAGATGGTCTGGAAAGAAGATGCATTGTTGCTGCGTCTACCAAGATATGCTCCAATTCAATTTCTTTAAATTGTGATTCAATTAAATCAGTGGTGACACTTCGCCACAATTGTGAAGTCGCCATTACATTTGCTTTATCCACCGATGTTATTTTATTTCTTCTTTTAGATGCGAGTTCAATCGCTACCTGAGTTATCCTAATTATTTCTTCTTTAGTGTATTGGCACACATCCATTGCATCATTTTCATTTCTCTCTTTTTGGCCAAAATAAATTCCACCTATTAATTCTCGAACAAAGACAATGTCCACATTTTCTAAGTATTCATTTTTTATCGGTGAGTTCTGTATCAATTGAGGGTAGGTTTTTATATGCCTAATATTTGCATAGACGCCAAGGTCTGATCGCATATCAAGCAAGCCTTTTTCTGGTCTTGTTTCTGACTTTGGGTCACTCCATTTAGGTCCGCCAACAGCTCCCAATAAAACAGCATCTGACTCTTTGCATAAAGCTCTAGTTTTTTCAGGATAAGGTGAACCTGTTTCATCGATAGCGATTCCACCAAACAAAGCCTCTCTCACTTCTATTTCATGACCGTATTTTTCTTCTATAATCCTTAGGACCTTGAGTGCTTCCTGACAAATCTCTGGTCCAATTCCATCTCCCGATAACAATGTTACTTTTGCTTTCATAAAGTCCCTTCGTATTTTCTTATATCGTCTTCATGATTTAGTATAAAGCTCAACTGATCCAAACCATTAATTAAACAGTATTTTGAAAAAGGCTCAATTTCAAATTCATGCTCATCACCATTATTGAATTCTACTCTGGTGTTTTCTAAATCAATGGTAATGTTGACGCCAGGATTATCAAGCAACCAGTTGTGAATGTTTCGAGAAAGCACAATTGGCAACAATCCATTTTTTAATGAATTATTTTTAAAGATGTCTGCAAAAGAAGTGCTAATGATTGCCTTAAAGCCATAATCAACTAAAGCCCAAGGAGCATGTTCTCTTGAAGATCCACAACCAAAATTATTCCCTGCAACCAGTATTTCACAACCCTTAGACTCATCTTTATTGAGAATAAAGTCATGGTTAATATTTCCAGAATTATCAATACGCCAATCAGCAAACAAGCACTCACCGATGCCTTCTTTTGATGGAAGAGTTAAGAATCTAGCAGGAATAATTTGATCCGTATCAATGTCTTCATTAGGTAAGTTAACTGTTTTGGCTTTAAATTTTTTAATCTTTTCCAATTTATCTAACCTCATATTTTCTAGGATCTTGAACAGTTCCAGTAATTGCTGATGCTGCTGCAGTCTTTGGGCTTGCCAAGATTGTTCGGGAGCCAACTCCTTGCCTACCTTCAAAGTTTCTGTTACTGGTACTGACTGCCAATTGACCCTTACCAACAGTGTCACCATTCATTCCAAGACACATGGAACATCCTGACTCTCTCCATTCTGCACCTGAATTTCTAAATATTTTATCCAGACCTAATAGTTCTGCTTCTTTTTTCACGTTCTGTGATCCTGGAACAATCAAAGTTCTTGTACTCTCTGAAACTTTTCTCCCCTTTAATATTGTGGCTGCATCCTGCAGATCAGACAGTCTTGAATTTGTGCAACTTCCTATAAAAACCACATCAATAGGATGATCCAGTAAAGGTTTTCCAGACTCCACCTGCATATAATTCAATGCCTGCTTAAAACTAACATTTCCCTCATGATCTGGTACTTTACCATTTATTGGCATTACCATTCCTGGATTGGTTCCAAAAGTAATCATGGGTTCTAGTAAATTAACATCTATATTCAACTCTTTATCAAAAACCGCATTATCATCAGATTTTAATTCAGACCATTGTGCAATGGATTTTTCCCAATCCTTTCCTTTTGGTGAAAATGGCCTGTCTTTGAGGTATTCAAAAGTTGCATCATCAGGTGCAAACATGCCGGCTTTTGCTCCTGCCTCAATACTCATATTACAAATAGTCATTCTCTGCTCTAAAGATAAAGAAGAGACTGTGTCACCTCTATATTCAATGACATGTCCAGTGCCTCCATCGACTCCTATTTCTCCAATTACTTTCAAAATAATGTCTTTGGCTGAAACGCCCTTATTCAAATGACCATTCAAATTAACAGCCAATGTTTTTGGTTTTCTTTGAAGTAAACATTGTGTAGCAAGAACGTGTGCAACTTCTGTCGTGCCTATGCCAAACGCTAAAGCACCAAAAGCACCATGTGTACTGGTATGACTGTCTCCACAAACCATTGTTCTACCCGGTTGAGTTGCTCCTAGCTCCGGTCCTATAACATGAACAATACCTCTGCGATCACTATCAAAATCATAAAGCTCAATACCAAAATCTTTGCAATTCTGAATCATGTCTCTAATTTGTTGTGCAGGGCCTTTTTCAGCGACTATATCTAGATCCTTAAGTGATTTTATTGGCACTGTCGGTGTTGAATGATCCATGGTAGCCAATATCTTTTTTGGAGCTCGTATTTTTAAATTATTTTCTCTCAAAAGGGTAAATGCTTGAGGAGTTGTTACCTCATGAATAAGATGCAAGTCTATATATATAAGTGCAGGCGTCTCTTTTGTCTCTGGAACAACAATGTGCTGTTCCCATACTTTTTCAAATAATGTTTTACCCTTGGGTGCCATTCTTTACTCTACTGAATCCAACCAACCCCATTCATCTGATACAGTGCCATCAAATAATCCAAAAAATACTTTTTGTATTTGATCGGTAACAGGTCCTTTAGTGCCATTAGCTATGACCAGTCTATCAACACTCTTAATGGGTGTAATTTCAGCGGCTGTGCCAGTGAAAAATAGTTCATCAGCAAGATACAGTTGCTCTCTGGGTATTTCTTTTTCAAAAACTGAATAGCCAAGTGAGTCTGCAATTTTCATGACAGAATCTCTAGTTATTCCATCTAAAATTGATGAACTTAGAGGAGGGGTATAAATTATATCGTCCTTAACCAGAAAAACATTTTCTCCAGCTCCTTCACTCACCATTCCATTTGAATCCAAACATATGCCTTCATCATAACCATTCTCTTTGGCTTCAAGTGCCACCAATGTACCTGATAAATAATTCCCCGAAGCTTTAGCCATAACTGGGATAGTATTGGGTGCAATTTTACTCCAAGAAGATATGCAGACATCCACACCATCATCGAGTGCCTCACTACCAAGATAGGTACCCCATTCCCAAGCTGCAATCACTGTTTCAACCTCTTCATCAGTCGATGCATGCAAACCAAGATCACCATATCCTCTAAATACTATAGGTCTTATATACGCTCCATTATTTAGATCATTTGAGGTAACTGTTAATTTACAAGCATTCATTATTTCATCTAGATTGAAAGGAACTTTCATTCGGTATATTTTTGCTGAGTTGAGTAGCCTCTTGGTGTGTTCCTTCAATCTAAATATTTTTGTACCATCTTGAGTTTTATAGGCACGAATTCCTTCAAAGACTGCAGATCCATAATGCAAAGCATAACTGAGAACATGCACCTTAGCATCTTCCCAAGGTACGAGTTCTCCATTGAACCATATATTTTTTGTTGGTTTAAATGACATAAAGATTACCTAATTATTTTTATTTTTATTTCGATCAATTCGATTGATTACTTCCAGATAGGCTAAAGCTCCAGATTCAATTATATCAGTACTAATTCCATGTCCACGATAATCTTGTCCCTCATAATTCACTGTCACAGTAACCTCACCTTGTGCATCATCTCCCATACTGACACTGTGAATTTCAAAATTAATTAGCTTTGGGTTATACCCAGTTATATTTTCAATGGCCTTAAAAACTGATTCAATGGGTCCATTTTTTGATGAAATACTTTCTTTAGTATCCTTGATTGTGCCATTTTTATTTTTTAATTTGACTGAAGCCTGAGCTCCCCATGATGATCCAGAAGATGTCTCTAGATCGACTAACTCCCAAGTACTCATATTCGCTGTTTTTGTATTCAGGACAATGGCTTCAATATCACTATCAAATATATCCTTTTTTCTATCAGCAAGTTTTTTAAACTCTTTGAATGCAGGATTTAAATTGCCTTCATCTAGTTCAAAACCTAATTCTTTCACACGATCTAAAAAGGCATGCCTTCCACTGTGCTTACCCAAAACTAAATTAGATCTTGCTATACCTACATCTTGAGGTTTCATAATCTCATATGTTGAAGCATGTCGCAGCATTCCATGTTGATGAATTCCTGCTTCATGTGCGAAAGCATTGTCTCCAACTATGGCTTTATTTCTAGGTACATGCATCCCAGTAATAGAAGATACAAGTCTGCTTGTGGGATATAACTTAGTTGAATCTATGGATGTTTGAAAATCAAAATATTCCTTTCTGGTTTTGATTGCCATTGTGATTTCTTCTAGAGATGTATTGCCAGCTCTCTCACCAATTCCATTTATAGTGCATTCAACCTGCCTGGCACCTGATTCTAAAGCAGCCAAACTGTTTGCAACAGACAATCCAAGATCGTCATGGCAATGAACACTGAATATTACCTTGTCACTGTTTTTGCAGTTACTGATTAAATACTGAAAAAGCTCCCCAAACTCATAAGGTATTGTATAACCAACGGTGTCGGGAATATTTATTGTTGTGGCTCCAGCATCGATTGCTGCGTTAACCACTTCAGTCAAGAAGCCATGGTCGGTTCTTGATGCGTCTTCTGGTGAAAACTCAACATCATCGCAAAAGGACTTTGCCATTTTCACACCCTCAAAAGCAGCTTTAAGAACTTCTTCCTTTGCCATATTGAGTTTATGTTTTAAATGAATTTCACTGGTAGCAACAAAAACATGAATGCGTTTATTATTACTAGGTTCTAACGCGAGTGATGCTTGTTCAATGTCTCTTTCATTGCATCGAGCCAATGTGCAGATCGTTGGCCCATCAATTTCAGAAGCTATAGCCTTGACTGATTCAAAATCACCAGGAGAAGCAGCAGCAAATCCTGCTTCGATAACATCAACATTCAGTTCTTTGAGTGCATGAGCAATCTTTAATTTCTCACCCAAAGTCATACTGCAGCCCGGAGCTTGCTCTCCGTCTCTGAGCGTGGTATCAAATATTATTACTTTATTGTCTTGATTCATTCTTCTTACCTCTGAAAAACATACCCTTTATATATGTGCATTTAATTTTTAGTTTTATCGACTATTTTATTCTTAGCAATCCAAGGCATCATTGCTCTTAATTCTTCTCCAATTTTTTCGATTGAATGTTCTGATGTTTTCTCTCTATACTCTTTCATCATAGGGCCACCTTTCCCATCATCACTTTTTTGACAATCCGACATAAACTCTTCAGCAAATTCGCCTGTCTGAATTCTTTTTAAGATTGAACGCATTTCATCTTTTACTGTTTCATTAATCACCTTAGGGCCGCTGACATAATCACCAAATTCAGCAGTATTGGAAATGCTATACCTCATATTCTGAAGTCCACCCTCATAAATTAAATCAACGATTAGTTTTACTTCATGCAAACATTCGAAATAAGCCATTTCAGGTGGATAGCCATCTTCCACTAAAACCTCATAACCATTTTGTATTAATGAAGTTAGTCCGCCACATAAGACAGCCTGTTCACCAAATAAATCTGTTTCCGTTTCATCTTTAAAGTTAGTCTCTATGACACCTGCACGACCTGAACCTATAGCGGAAGCATAAGAGAGTCCTATTTTTTTAGCATTACCTGATACATCTTTATGAACAGCAAGTAAGCAGGGTACACCAGCGCCAATCTCATATTGAGATCTTACTGTGTGTCCTGGTCCTTTTGGTGCAATCATAATTACATCTAAATCTGCTCTTGGCACAATCATTTCAAAATGAATATTAAAACCATGAGCAAAAGCGAGAACCGCGCCATCTTTAAGGTTATTCTCAATCTCATTTTTATAAGTATGAGATTGCAATTCGTCTGGCATAAGTATCATCACCATATCAGCATCCTTAACGGCTTCTGAAACTTCAGAAACAACTAGTCCTGCTGCTTCAGCTTTTGGCCAAGACGATGAGTCTTTCCTTAAGGCAACTGTAACGTTTCCACCCGAATCCTTTAAGTTATTGGCATGAGCATGGCCTTGAGAGCCATAACCAACAATCACAACCTTCATATCTTTGATCAATTCAATGTCTGCATCTTTGTCATAATATATTTGCATCTCTATCTCCTTTTTAGCAAACCGATAAAAAAAAACCCCGCTGGTTAACGGGGTTTTAATTATTTATCAACTTTGCAGTTTTAATAATTCACCCCATAGCTAGGTAAAACTAGCAGTGGTAACCCAAGCAAAATAATACTTTGTGAGTTTAAATCAATTAATATTTTTTCAAAATTAAGTTTCATGATGCAATTATTCATCCTAAGACTTTACCTTGTCAACAACTATTATTTAAATAGCAGTTATATATATATGCAATTAACTAAGATAATTTGTTAAATTATGCTAAATAGTTCGAAAAATATTTAATCAATAATTTGCAATTTACAGTTGGAGTATTTATTCATTATGATATTATCAACTACTTTGGTAAGGATAGAAGTCCTTCCATATTACTTAAAAATCATTCGAGGGTACTATATGAAACATTTTCATAGATTAACGACAAATATAGTAATTATCAGCTTTATACTAATTGCTATACCTATGATTCTTCCAGCTCAAACCTTAAGCCAGGTTCTAAATGGTCAGACAGAGAGAACCTTGTTGGCTCAAGATTCTCAACAAAGAGTTGAGGTAGTTGTAGAACAAACAAGAAAAATGGAAGACAAATATAGAGCCACTCTTAAAGAGATTGATGGCTTACAAATCTATAATAAACTTTTAGAATTACAGATTGAAAATCAAGCGAGAGTAAAAGTAGATCTTGAACAGTCAATTGTTGTAGCCTCACAAATCAATAGACAAATTGTACCAACAATGACAAAGATGATTGAATCATTGAACCAATTTGTATCACTAGATATTCCTTTTCTTTTGGATGAAAGAACCGAAAGAGTAAAGAGCCTACAAGATATCATGGCAAGAGAAGATGTGACTGTTGCTGAAAAATTCAGAAAAGTTTCTGAAGCCTATCAAATAGAAAATGACTATGGAAAAACTATTGAAACCTATAAAGACACACTGGATGTTGACGGAAAAACTCTACAATTAGATTTTCTTAAAGTAGGAAGAATTTCTTTCATGTATCAATCCATTGATGGCAAAACATCAGGTGTTTGGAATCAAAGAACTAAACAATGGGAAGATGCAGACTCTCATCGCAATGAAATAAAAATGGGACTTAAGATAGCTAAGAAACAGATAGCACCTGATTTAGTTATATTACCTGTAGACACAGCGGAGACTTCATAATGAAAAATTTTAAAATAATTATAGGGTTACTTGCTCTAATATCCTTGCCTGTCTTTTCTCAACAAGCAGCAACGACAGTTGATGAATTGCTTGATCGTGTACAACAGGGAAAAATTAATGACAATGCGGAAAATAAAAAAAGAGAAAACGAGTTTAGGCAAAAAAGAAATCAACAAGAAGATTTATTGGCTGACTCTGAATCCACAAAAATAAGTGAAGAAAACAGAAGCACTAGACTTGAAGCAATATTTGAAGAAAACGAAGCTGAGCTTAATATTCTTCAAGAAACACTAAACGAACGTTTAGGCGCATTAAAAGAACTCTTTGGTGTAATGCAACAAGTGGCTGGTGATGCTAGAACACGATTTGAGAATTCTCTCACTAATATTCAATACCCAGATAGAGTCCCATTTCTTGAAGCACTAGCCAAGAAAATTGGTAGTAATTCAAAACTACCATCCATTGATGAAGTTGAAAGACTGTGGTTTGAGCTTCAAAAAGAAATGACTGAATCAGGCAAAGTGGTTAAGTTCACTACTGACGTTATTGATACGAATGGAACCAAAAGTCCAATTGAAGTTGTCAGAGTTGGTGCTTTTAATATAGTCGCTGATGGTAAGTACCTTAACTATTCAATAGAAACTGGTAACGTAACAGAAATTCCAAGACAACCAGAAGGAAGGCGTTTTACAAACAGTACTTCAGATCTTTTTACTCCATCAGATGAAAAAGTTGCTTTTGGCCTTGATCCAACATTAGGAGGCGTCTTAGGTTCTTTGGTTGATAGACCAAACTTAATGGAAAGAGTAGATCAAGGTGGTATTGTTGGCTATTTAGTGCTTCTTTTAGGTTTTTTTGGAGTGAGTATTGCAATACAAAGATTGGTAGTTCTTACAGCAGCTGATAAGAAAGTTACCGCTCAATTAGAAAGCGATGTTATCACTGATGATAATCCACTAGGAAGAGTATTGGGTGTTTATGAAGAAAATAAAAATGTAGACACGGATACGTTAGAACTTAAAATGGCTGAGGCAGTATTTAAAGAAACCCCTGATCTCAATAAAGGTTTAATGATTATTAAAGTTATATCAGTTGTTGCTCCTTTGATGGGACTACTGGGAACTGTGACTGGAATGATTAAAACCTTCCAAGCTATAACACTTTATGGTACTGGTGATCCCAAGCTAATGGCTGGGGGTATTTCTCAAGCATTGGTTACCACGGTATTGGGTCTAGTTGTTGCAATTCCAACAACTCTGCTTCATACAATTGTTAGTGGAAGAAGCCGAAGAGTTACTCAAATCATTCAAGAACAAGGTGCAGGTATAATTGCTCGTCATTCTGAAAAACATTCAAGCTAACTTATAAAAAAATTAGCAGAGAGTATTTATGACTGAAACATTTATAGCCGTAAGAGATTTCCTGGAAATGGGTGGTCAAGTCCTTAATGTTATTGCAGTGGTTATTTTCCTCATGTGGATGCTAATTCTAGAGAGAATTACATATTTTCAATCGGAACTTAAGACACTGAAAGCCAGCATTAAGTCTACCTGGAATGCAAGGATCGATAAGAAATCTTGGGCTTCAGAAGCATTAAGAGAAAAGCTTATTTCTGAATTCAATATGTCAGCAAATCAATACCTACCAATCATTAAAACCTTGGTAGCCCTTTGCCCATTGCTTGGATTAATGGGAACAGTCACAGGCATGATTGAGGTGTTTGATGTAATGGCAGTATCTGGTTCTGGTAATGCACGCTCAATGGCTTCTGGCGTATCCAAAGCAACAATACCTACGATGGCTGGAATGGTTGGTGCACTCTCTGGTGTATTTCTAGCGACATTACTTACACAAAAAGTAACCAATGAGGTTGATATTTTAGAAGAAGAACTTAGTCAAGACGATTAAGATAGACAAAGGATAACTTATTATGAGAAAAAATTTATTTCAGGCAGCTCCAGAAGAAGAAGCTGAAATTAACTTAACACCAATGCTTGATGTAGTTTTCATCATGCTTATATTCTTTATTGTGACAGCCTCGTTTGTAAAAGAATCAGGTCTTGATGTTAATAGGCCCGACGCTCCCACAGCTGTCAAAAAAGAAAATGCTAATATTCTTGTAGCGATTGGTTCTAATAATGAAATTTGGATTAACAGAAGAAGAATTGATCCAAGAGCTGTAAGAGCTAATATTGAAAGAATGCATGCAGAAAACCCTGAGGGCTCAGTCATCATTCAAGCGGATAAAAAATCATTCACTGAAACATTGGTAACGGTCATGGACGCAGCGAGACAAGCAGGGGTTTTTAATGTTTCAATTGCTGCAGAAGAAGATTAAATACAAGTAAATAATGTCTGAAGCAATAGAGCAAACAAAAAATAATCTGGATCTAGATAATCCAATAATAAGGATTTTACTAGCTGGCTTTATTTCTGTTTTTACTACTTTCGCTATCCTCTGGGTAATGCAAATTCTAATTGCTACTGGTGAAGATTCCATTACTAAAAAGAATGATCTTCGCTTTGTTGATTTTGTCAGAGTAAAAAAAGATGAATCATTGGACACAAAAACAGCAAAACCAAAAAAACCACCAGAGCCAGAAGAGCCACCCCCTGATACACCACAACAACTCGATGATATAGACACATCGGCTGAGACAGTTAATATTGGATCAGTAGACACTGGTGTAGGAGTTGGTGCTGGAATAGGGGGCTTCAATGCAGGAGAAGGTGAGTACCTACCAATTGTAAAAGTGGCACCGATTTATCCAAACAGAGCACTCTCAAGAGGTATAGAGGGCTGGTGTATCATTGAATACACAGTCACAAGGAATGGAACAACAAGTGGTGCAAAAGTGGTTGAATGCACGAGCAGCTTATTTGCGAATGCCTCCGTTAAAGCAACGGGTAAGTTCAAGTACAAACCCCGAGTCATCAATGGAACGCCTATTGATGTTCCTGGAGTACAACATAAAATTACATTTGAGCTGGAAAGATAGTATGAAAATTAAAATAGTATTACTCATTGTTATTTCTTTTCTAATCAACTTTTTAGAGTTTAATAACAAACACAGAAGCTTAAGCTTCTCTTCCGTGCATGCTCAAGAAGAAAATGCTAAAAGAAAAACAAAAAAAACGGGTTCAATGAGTGAAAAAGTTGCTAAGAAACTAGGCGTAGCTCAAGAATTAATAGAAGAAGAGAAACTTGATGAAGGATTGATTGAACTTCAAAGTATATTGGCATTTAAAAAACTATCGCCATACGAAAGAGGTCAGGTTAACTACTTCTTAGCCTATCTACAGTATCTAAAAGAAGACTACAAAGGAGCCATCATTTATTACCAAAAAGTTGTTGATGATGAAAATGTACCCGATGGATTGGTCTCGGCTTCAAGGTTTACTATTGCTCAACTCTATTTTCAACTAGAGGATTGGAAAAACGCTATCAAAGCGGTGGACTCAATTTTAGCTAATGATTCTGCACCCAGACCTGATTTATATATTTTAAAAGGTTCAGCTCTATACCAACAAAAAAAATATAAAGAAATGATACCAATAGTTGAACAAGCAATAACACTATCTGAAGAAAGAAATTCTTTTAGATTAGAACAACTGCACAAAAATGTAACAACATCTGCATCTGAAAACCGAGTTAAATATGATAAAGATAATTTTGATTACATTGTCCTGGCCAATCAAGTTAAAAATAAACTGAAAACAGATTTAGCTTCGATAAGAAAAAGTTCAGATAAGTATCCAGTTATAGAAGATGCCATTAGAGGTTTAGAAACTGATGCAAAAAATCTAGCCATTGGTCCTACAAAAGAACAATGGTGGTTGCTTTTAAGGGCAGCTTATTTTGAGTTAGAAGAAATGGGTAAGGTTAAAGAAGTTCTTGAACGATTAGTGGTTGAGTGGTCTAAAAAAGAATACTGGACTCAGCTTTCTGCATTTTATGGTCAAGACAGGCAAGAAGAAAGCCAAATGGCTGCTTATCAGACAGCATATCACGAAGGATTCTTAGAAAAGAGTAGTGAATTTGTTCAAATGGCACAATTATACCTTTCTGTTGAAGCGCCATACGAAGCTGCGAAGCTTCTTCAAAAAGCTATGGACGAAGACAAATTAGATAAAGAAGTTAAAAATTGGAAGTTACTATCACAATCTTGGTTTTTAGCTCAGTACGACGACAATGCAATCCTTGCCTTGAGAGAAGCAGCAAAATTATCAGACGATGGAGAATTAGACATAAGACTTGCTAGATCATTATCCAACATAGCTGATTTTAATGGATGTGTGGATTCTGCTAAAGTTGCCATCAATAAAGGAGATCTTAAGCGATTGGATGATTCATATATTACATTAGGCATGTGTCAATTCGAAACAGCGATGTATGACGATTCTAAAGCATCATTTGCATCAGCCAAGATTGATGCTGACGCTAGAAATGAAGTTGCTCTAAACGAGTGTGCTGCTTCAGAAGGAATGAATAGAGAAACACTAACTGTGACGCTAGAAACGCAAAAAGCATTTAAAGATATGGGCAAAGAAATCGAAGGAAAAATTATCTCGTGCCCAACACCAGCAACTGTAAGGACAGTTCAAAACTGGCAAAAGTTTTTAGATAAAGAAGTTGAAAGAGTTACCTTATTGCAAAACCAAATGAAAAACATAGAAGAGCAATTAAGAAGTGGGGAATCACAAGCCCTCAGTTTCTAATGAGTATCGATTAAGCATCGTTTCCTTTAATTGCAAAATAAGTACCCAAGAGTAATAGAAATAACTGCTCACTAGCAAATAAAATAGACCCTCTATCGCCAAAGAAAATACCCCAATCAGAGTGAGCTATTAATAAAGCACCAATCATAATAACCATTACTGTTCCACCTGATAACCTTGTGATTAAACTTCCTGCTAGATAAGCTTTGATTCCAATTAAACCACCTATTAGAATACCAATACCTGATACTATCTCGCCCCATGCAATTAGATGAGCAGTGATTTCAGAAAAAGGAATACCTTTTAATGATAACCAACTAATAAAACTCTGCTGGATAGGTAGTTTTCCATAGCCATGAAGAAAAAAGGAAACGCCAAGACCTATCCTCAATAAATAGATGGCATATTCCTTTGAGGGTGACGCTAGTTGTTCAAGAAAACTATTTAATTTCTTCATAGTAATTATTCTACATCTCAACCATCCACCAGTATTAATAAATTAGCACAAGCAGTTGACTGAGGTTGCTATTTCTAGTTAAAGCTTATTTTTGAGCTTCCTTTCTCTTATATTCATAAAATTCTTTAAAGGCTTCAACTACTACAATACCTAGCTTATAGTCTATCTCAGGATATGCTTCTTCATATTTTTCACAAAGAACTTCCCAATCTTCTTGTTCCATTTCATTTAATTGTGTTATCTCTTCAGAATCAATCAAATAATCCCACTTTTCTAAACTTTCTGGATAATGCTCTTGTGCGAAGTTTAATAACTTATTTTGCCATTTAATCATTTCTTACTCACCTTAACTAATAAACCAAATAAAAAAACTAACCTTTGTAAATCTTGAGAGCTTTATAAAAATTATGAAAACTCTAAATCAGATCACTAAACATTTTTACAGCAGTAATACCTAAAAATAAACCAAACAATCTTCTCAAAATATTTTGAGATATTTTATGAGCTATTTTCACACCAACTGGAACAAATATTAATGTTACAGGAACTATTAAAATAAAAAATAACCAGTTGATATAGCCAATTGTATATTCAGGTAAAAGTGAAGACTGGCTCAATCCTGTAATAATAAAACCAATGGAAGAGGGTATGGCAATAACGGTTCCAAACGCTGCCGATGTTCCTATAGCTTTCTTAATCTCTATACCTGAGAAATTCATAATAGGTACACTAAGTGTTCCGCCCCCAATACCCATCATGGCTGAGACGATCCCAATAAAAAGTGGGGCAATACTAAAAATAATTTTTGGTAACTTTCTTTCTTTTTGATTTTGCAACATTTGTATTGAAACAAAGCCAGCTATCACAGCAAAAAATAAAGTTAATACTTCAAACGATAAAAAACTTGCAACAACACTTCCTGAAAAAGAACCGAATGCAAGAGGAATAAACCAACGTTTGAAAACCTTATTATCAAACGCACCTCTATTTCTATGCTGTAGAGCCGATCTTATGCTCGTTGGTACAATGATGAAGAGTGAAGTAGCAACAGCCATATGCATGATAATGGATTCGTTATAGCCTAAATAAGTAAACAAATAGAAAAGGACAGGGACAACAACAATGCCTCCACCTACACCAATCAATCCAGCTAATATTCCAGCAATTGAACCTGAAAATAAGATAAGGATAATAATGCTAATTATTTCAATTTGACTTAATGCTTCCATGGTTAACATTTATTAATAAAAAAAGGCCGGTATTTCTACCGGCCAATTATATTAACAATTATCTAAAATTATTATTTAGAAATCGTATCGATATGAGACTCTCCATAATCTTGGCATATCTTGGAATTGAGTGACAAAACCTAAGGTACCAAAATCAAGAGTGGAGTTAGCATTCCTCTCATCAGTACAGTTATTACAACTTGCTATCAATCTCCAGTCACCATCATTAGGTCGATAAGTAACTGTAAAATCAAGCTTGCTCACTGCTGGTCTGTAACCATTGGGAGTATTGTTTTGATTGCTGAAATACTCATCTGTTTTATTGATAACTGCAGACACATTCATCTCTCCTGACTCAATAGCTTGGTCGTATATAAAACCATAGCGATATGAGAAATCTGGAGTTCTTTTTAATTCTTTAGTCGCAAGTCCTTCAGCTCCTGGTCTTAAATCAGTGTAGTTGCCTTCAAGTGTTGAAAGGTTAGCAAACAGGGTAAGATTGTCTGATGCTATATATACAAATTCACCTTCTATTCCATCAACCGATGCATCGGCTTTATTAGAGTAAACAAAGGCTCCAGTATTTTGATCAATCGCTGTGATTTGAAGATCCGTGTAATTTGCACTGAAATAAGTAAGGTTGACTCTAACGGTATCATTAGCCCACTCACTTTTCATTCCCATTTCAAAGTTGGTAACAAATTCAGGCTTAAGGTCTTTAAAATCAGAAGCAGCTGTAACCCTTGATGCCCAACCGCCGCCTTTAAAACTATCAGCAATACTGGCATAAAACATAAGGTCATCGGACTTCTTATAATCTAGCACAACACGACTTGTAAACTCATTAGCTTCAAGCTTAGTTTTAACACCAAGTGCTTCAACCGTTGCATTATCAAAAGGTTGTCCTATAGCAGCAGTTGATAACCATCCACTTCGATCCATGAAATTAGCCCTAGTTCTGGCTTGCCATGGAACTCCATTCAAGTCTAAAAACTGTTCTACATTCACTTCTCTTTCATCTTTAGTCATTCTTCCGCCGGCTGTTAAACCCCATCCACCGCCAAGTTCAACTGAAATATCGGCATAAAATGCTGTAGCTTCTGTGACATTGGTTAAATCTCTCATAAATGTTCCAGCCACTGCTCCACCAAAAAGGAATAAAGCATCGCCAAAAAGAACAGCATTATCATCGTCATAATATGATGCGCCTACAGCCCATTGGATTCCTGGATAATTGGCACCATCGACTTCGCCTGTAAAATTAATCTCAAGACTGGTTTGCTGATGATTACTCAGGTTTGGAATGGAGTAAGCAGGAACAGGTTGGTCGGAATAATCATTATTGAAACTATGATCCAAGTCACGATCAGCAGCAATGATTTCCATTTGGAAATTATCAAAATCCATTGTTGCTTTCACACTCAAGGCCATTAATTCAGTACTGGCCCAAGTATTTTCCAATCCACTCTCAACTACAAATAAATCATCTCCACAACAAGCACTCAGTTTATTAGCGCCTTGGGCTCCTCCAGTATCATCTTGAGAGTACTCTGCTGAGAATAAAATCTCTGTGCGATCACTAGGAACATACATTAGTTGTGCTCTGGCGCCTCTGGCATCTCTTTTCCACTGGTCTTTATTCAAGGTGACATTCTGAAGAAATCCATCTTCTTGATCAATATAGAAAGTGGTTATTTTAGCGAAGAGATTATCGGCTAATGCGAAATTAAGTTTTCCAGAAGCTTCTATAGTGTTGTATTCACCATACGCAATATCAAACCAGCCTTCAGTTTCCTCTGTAGGCTTCTTGGTAATAATACGAACTGCACCACCCGTAGTGCTTCTTCCATACAAAGTACCTTGTGGTCCTTTCAGGACTTCAACGCTCTCAATATCATACAATCTTGAATTGTTAGCAATTTGTCTTGATAAAAAGACGCCATCAACAAAAGTTCCTACTGCCGGATCAAGAGTTGATACGGATTCATCTTGCCCTATACCTCTTATGAAATATGCTGCTGCTTGTGGTAGAGCCACATTAGTAACACCAACCATACCCGGTACATTTCTCACTAAGTCGATTGTATTTGTAACTGCAAGACGTTCGATATCATCGGATGAAAAAACCTGGATAGAAATGGGTACTTCTTGCAAAGATTCAGATCTTTTTTGAGCTGTAACCACAATCTCTTCTAGGCTACCTTCATTTTGAGCATAGACATCTAATGTTAGTATTAGTGATGCTGCAATCAATGAAAATATCGATAGTTTTATATTCTGCTTCATTATGTATTTCCCCGTATATAATTAAGTATGTAAATTCTACAACAGAATGAATCAAATTGTAAAAACTAATGCAAATAAACTGGTAAACCTTAAACTTTAATTATTCTAATTTTATTAGTAAATCAGTTCTATTAGCTCATTATTCAATCCGCGTTCAATCACACATTTGGATTGTTCTAAATTAGGCAAGTGAGATTCATAACCATTGATCATTTTATTTCGGTCATACAACTTAAATGAAACTATTGATATGCCTGGCGATAAGTAACCTTGCAAAACAGATCTTTCCAATGCTTCTTTTGGCATTTCATCCAATTCAATTAAGCATTGATCCCTGATTGCAATTGCAGCAGCATTGTATTTTGTACTTTCAGGTAAATTAAAAGCCTTTGATATCGAGCGAATCCTAGATTCCATAATTGGTGCTTTTTCTAAGTTAAATAAATTTGAATAATAATCCTGCATGGAATCAATGGACTTACCTGCCAAAATTACAATGAATGTTTGATCAACACTACATCTGGGAGTAGGGCTATCAAATTCTTCAATTTTTCTTTTAAATTGAGTTAGATAAAGTATTTCCTGAGCTGGGCCTATAACTTGCATTGCCCTTATATCACTTGTGAATGATAAGTCTGCTGGCGGACCGATAATCTCAAATGGAGACTCTTGAATAATTTCTTCCAATTCATCCACATTCTCTACAATCACCTCAGCAGCATTCCAGCCATAAGATTTAAAAGGAATATAATTAGATTGATTGGGTTGCAAAACGAAACGAAACGAAAAGTCATCTGATTTTTCTGGTTGCATAATTAGATAAGGAGCATCAACTAATTTTTCAGCTCCCCAGTTATGAGCCTCATCATGAGTTATAAAACCTGTCTTTATGGAACGATATCCCAAATATTTAGAATAAGTTTGCTCCATAATATCAAGATCAGATGCACCAATAGTGATTGCTGATATTCTTCCAATATCCATCTTAAACCTCGTATCTAAAAAATAGAGAATATCATAATATTTGTATACACTTGCATATCAAATATTAAATCTTATAAAGGAGATATTTTGTGAGTAAAGTTTCACTACTTGAAGTAGGACCAAGAGATGGATTGCAAAGCGAGCCAAAAATACTTCCAACAGATGTTAAAAGAGATTTTATAATTAAAACAATGGATGCTGGAATTAAACAAATTGAAGTAACCAGCTTTGTGCATCCAAAAAAAGTACCGCAAATGGCTGATGCTGAAAAGTTAGTAGAAAGCCTTCCTGACCGTGAAGATGTTTCTTATATTGGATTAATTATGAATCAACGAGGTTTCGAAAGAGCTCGAGATTGTGGCATTGATGAAGTGGGGATGGTGATAGTCAGTACTGATACCTATAATATGAAAAATCAAAATGTAGTCACACAAGAATCTATCGATAATTGGCTTAGAATAGCATCCGATGCAAAATCAGCAGGCATTAGAACCAACGTAATTATCGCCTGTTCCTTTGGTTGCCCTTACGAAGGTGAAGTTGATCCTGAACTCATTGCTTCCATTGCTGAAAAAGTCCTCGAAGGTGAACCCAATATTCTAGGATTAGCTGATTCAGTTGGTGTTGCTGTTCCCAATCAGGTTAAAAAGACCTTTTCGCTTATTAAAGAATTAGCGCCTAATATTCCTCTTAGAACACATCTACATAACACTAGGAATACAGGTCTAGCTAATGCTGCTGCTGCTATTGAAGCGGGAGTCACTATTATTGATGCCTCCACAGGAGGCATTGGTGGTTGCCCCTTTGCACCCAAAGCTACCGGTAATATTCCTATGGATGACTTACTTTACATGCTGGATAGATCAGGGATTGAAACGGGTGTAAACTTAAAGAAAATTGTCAGCAACTCAGAATGGTTGGAAGAGAAGTTAGAGCATTCGGTTCCAGCCATGGTTCCTAAAGCAGGAATTTTTCCAGAAAATGCTGAAATAAATTTTCAATAAAAGTATTATTATTCATCTGAACTTAAAGATAAGTGTTAAACCTAGTTCAGTTAGATTTAAGAATAGTAAATATAAGATAAAATATTCCTTAGAACGAACAAGTAAAATTTAGGAGAGAAAATGAGCTATCGATTAGGTGTTGATGTAGGAGGAACATTCACTGACCTTCTTTTAGTCAACGAAAAAACAGGGGCGCTTCATACAGCAAAAGTCCCTAGTACACCCGATGATTCTTCAAGAGGTGTTTTCAACGGTATTAACAAGGTTTGCGAGAAGGCAAGTATTGAGCCTGGTGAGATTACCTCAGTCATGCATGGTACGACTGTCGCAACAAATACTATTCTAACTGGTACAGGTGCTAAAGTAGGACTGATAACAACCAAAGGTTATCGCCAGGTTCTTCAAATTGCGAGGTCTTTTGTACCAGGTGGATTGGGTGGATGGGTTATCTATAATAAAAGTGATCCCCTAGCACCATTGGCTCTAACTATTGAAGCTGATGAGAGAATGTCATCAAAAGGTGAGGTTATTTCAAACTTGAAAGTAGGGCAACTTACCAAAGATATTAAAGAGCTATCCAAAAAAGGAATTGAAGCTATAACCGTTTCATTAATAAATTCTTTTGCAAATGACAAACATGAAAAAGAAATCAGGGCTCAAATAAGGAAGAAGAAGTTATTGCCTAATGTGCCTGTTTCTCTTTCCTCAGAAGTTGTTCCAGAAATGCAAGAGTATGAAAGAACAATAACAACTGTCGCTAACTCATATGTTAGACCAAGGGTGGCTGAGTATGTTAAGAATCTTCAAAATGGCCTGAAGAAAATGAGAAAAGACATCAAGCTTCAAATTCTAAGATCAGACGGTGGATTAGCATCTGCGAAAGCATCTTCAGACTCACCTGTAAATCTATTAATGAGTGGACCCGCAGGTGGAGTATCAGGTGCTATCTGGATTGCTAAACAAGCAGGTTATGAAAACCTTCTAACTTTTGATATGGGTGGAACATCCACTGACGTTTCATTGGTTAAAAATGGAGTAGCATCTCAAAGCAGAGAAACATCGGTCGGAGATGTAACTGTCCGTGCGTCCTCTGTTGATGTAAGAACAGTAGGTGCGGGTGGTGGTTCTATTGCTCATGTACCTGAACTAACCGGTGCATTAAGAGTAGGTCCTCAAAGTGCAGGAGCAGAACCTGGTCCAGCAGCTTACAATAAAGGAGGCACCGAACCCACAGTAACTGATGCCAATGTGGTCTTGGGTTATATGCCATCAGGAGTTGAATTGGGTGGAGACTCTGATTGGAAGATAAGGAAAGATCTAGCTCAAGACTCAGTAAAACCAGTAGCCAAAGCATTAGGCTTATCCGTCAATAAAGCAGCAGAAGGTATCATCGATATTGTAAATGAAACTATGTATGGTGCACTTCGATTGGTTTCTGTGGAGAAAGGATACGATCCGAGAGAGTTTGCCCTAATTGGTTTTGGTGGCGCTGGTCCTTTGCATGCCAATGCTCTAGGTAAACTAATTAATTCTTGGCCTGTTATTATTCCTCCTGGTCCAGGAGTGTTATGTGCTTATGGAGATGTAACAACTAATATACAAGATGAATCATCTATGTCATTGATTAGAAAGTTTAAAGACACCAATAAACAAGAAGTAGTAAAAATCTTTACTGATCTTGAAAAGAAAGCTTCTAAAACGTTAGATGCAGAGGGTTCTACTAAGAAAAATAGAACAACCTCTTTTCAAGTTGATATCAGATATCACGGTCAAGGTCTTACAATCACAGTAGACTTTGAGTTATCGGATCTTAAAAAGAAAGGGCTTGATGCAATTGGAGATAAATTTGATGTTCAACATGAACAACTCTTTACATTCTCCTTGGATGCTGAAAAAGAATTGGTAAACCTTAGGGCTGTAGTGAAAGATAAAGCATTAAGTATTAAAGCTCCTTCGGTTGGTAGAGGCAGTAAAGAGCCTACTAAAAAATCAATCATTGATGATAACGCTGAAGTCTTTATGGAAGGAAAGAAACAAATAGCTAAGATATACAGACGTTCACTATTGAAACAAGGCAATGTTGTCCAAGGTCCTGCAATCGTGACAGAAATGGACTCAACCACGCTAATCCTATCGGGTCATAACGGTCAAATCGATAAGTTCGGTAATATTCTAATTAACCCAGACGCATAAGGGAGTATGAAATGACAGCAAAATTAGTTCAAAAAAACAATAAAGCATTTAAGAAAGTTAAACTTGACCCTATTACACTCGATGTAATAGAAAATGCCATGCAATCAGCTAGATGGGAAATGGATGCGGTTTTATTTAGAACCGCTATGTCTCCTGGAATAAGAGAACAAGGGGATGCATTTCCAATGATCGCCAACCTTGAAGGTAAAATGGTAGTGGGTCAATTTGGTAGCTTTATTCATGGATTCAAAGAAGCATTTGAGGGGACCATTGAAGAAGGAGATATGTTCCTTACCAGTGATCCATATTCTTGTAATGGGGCAGTAAGTCATAATAATGATTGGCTACTACTAAGACCTATTTTCAAGGATGGAAGACTTATCAGTTATGCAGCGATGTTTGGTCATATGACAGATGTGGGTGGCAAAGTCCCTGGAAGTTTACCTACTGATGCATCAGAGATTTTTGAAGAAGGAATTAGAATACCACCCACAAAGATTTTCAAAAAAGATGTGCTTCAGGAAGATATGCTTGAACTCATATTGCATAACTGCCGACTACCTCAGTGGAATAGAAGTGATTTTAATGCCATTGTAGCGTCAATTAGAACAGCAGAAAAAAGAGTGATCGAAGCGGCAGAAAGGTTTGGCGACAATGTTTATTATTCTGCATTAGAAGAACTTCTAGATCGTAATAAAAAAGCGATGGCTAAGCTGATTAAAACAACAGTACCAACTCAAAAACAATACTTTGAAGACTACATTTGTGATGATGGCTTGGAAATGGGTCCTTACAAAATTAAATGTGCTATGTGGAGAAAAGGTGACAAAGTTATTTTTGATTTCGAAGGAACTGACCCACAATCAACTAGTTCAATTAATTTCTTCTTAAATGAAGAGATGTTTAAAATGTTTTGTGGTGTTTATATGATTATGGTGTTTGACCCTGCAATCATGTTTAATGATGGTTTTTATGACCTGATGGAAGTAAGAATCCCAGATGGCAGCATACTAAAACCAAAATACCCCGCAGCTCTTTCATGCAGGACTCATGCATTAGGAAGAATATTTGATGTACTTGGTGGCTTATTAGGACAAGGATCACCTGATTTCCTCTGTGCAGCAGGATTTTCAGACAGTCCGCATTTAATGTATTCAGGCTACGACAAACACGGTGAATGGTATCAACTCTATATGATTGGATTTGGTGGTGTTCCTGGGAAGCCAATGGGCGATGGTCCTGATGGTCATTCTCTATGGCCTAGTTTTACCAATGTACCGAATGAATTTCTTGAGAGTTATTTCCCTTTAGTTATAGAAGAATACTACACCGTTCCTAATTCAGGAGGGGCAGGCTTTCATCGTGGAGGAAATGCTTTAGCAACCACTTATAAGTTTTTAGAGCCAGGTAATGTATCGATTCATGATGACAGATGGCTCACTTATCCATGGGGAGTAAATGGTGGGCATCCAGGTGCTAGAAGTACTAAAACATTAGTGCGAAAAAATGGTGATACTGAAATTCTTCCTTCAAAATGCGATCGCTTACAAGTCCATGAAGGCGACACACTTTACCATGTCACTTGGGGTGGTGGCGGTTGGGGAGATCCATTCACAAGACCAGCTGAAAGAGTCGCTTTTGATGTAGAAGCAGGATTGCTAACAAGAGATGGTGCTAAAGGTAATTACGGTGTGATTGTAAAACCTGATTACAGTGTCAGTAAAGCTGCTACAACTAAATTAAGAGCAAAAATGTCTAAAGCCAGAGGCAAAACAAAATTGTTTGACAAAGGTTTTGAAAACATCGCTGAACTTAAGAAACGTTGTAAAGAAGAAACCGGCTTGGATGCTCCAAGTGATCCAGTATTCCAAACTTGGGTAAAAGCTGCTTCTTAAGTTAAAGTAAGGGCTAGAGTATCAAAAGGCATAGCTCTTAGAGCTATGCCTTTTTTTCATGAATATGAATGTCGCTCTGTGGATAAGGTATAGATATTCCTTCTTGATCAAATGTCTTCTTTATTTGTTCCAACAAAGAATACATTACAGGAAGATAATCCGAAGAATTTACCCAAGGTCGAACAATAAAATTAACGCTGCTTTCAGCCAACTCAGAAACTGCTATTTGAGGCTTAGGCTCGGTTAATATTCGCTCTTCACTATCCAGTATAGTTTTCAGCACTTGCTTAACTTTATCCAAGTCATCTTCATAACTGCAACTTGCAATAATATCTATTCGTCGTGTGGGTTGTTCGGAATAATTGGTAATACTTCCATCCATTATCGAACCATTAGGAACAACAATAGCCTTATTGTCTGGTGTTCTTAATACAGTGGAAAAAATTTGTATGTCTTTAACGGTGCCAACATTAGTGCCGGCTTCTATGTAATCTCCCACTTTATAGGGTCTAAAAATAACAATAAGAATTCCAGCTGCAAAATTTGCTAACGAGCCTTGCAAAGCCAAACCAATTGCTAAACCAGCCGCACCTAAAAGAGCAATAATTGAGGTGGTTTCGACTCCCAACTGATTGATAGCAGCTACAAATATAATTACTGTAAAAACAGTATTCAGTAAATTAGCTATAAAGATTCTAACGGTTTCTTCTGTATTAGCTTTCTCGAGTGCTACTTTAATAACCTTGAGTAGTATTTTGACTAATTGCCTACCAACAATTACCACAATCAATGCTGTTAATAGTTTCAAGCCAAAATTACTAGTAATTTCTATCGCGTAGTTCATTATTTCTTGAGGAAGTTCCTTATTCATATACCTTTCCCTTTTTACAAAATTATGTTCTGTATACTATCATTTAAGAAAAATGAAATAGAATATTTTTATAATGATTTTCATATCTTAATAAAATTTTAGTACAGTATTATCATTACAAATAGGAAGTTATAATTATGCAAGCCCCAATCAATAGAAGTCTTTTCGCCATCATCACTGCTCTATTATTAGTGTCTGTTTTGTTAATCAGTCCAGCACAACTGCCTGTAATTATATACAAAGCAAGTTTAGTAACACTTGCTGCTATTCTGGGTTATTGGATTGATTATCTTTTATTTCCTCATATGAGACCTGGAATTAATGATGGCAATGACCAAGATCCAATAATAAGATCGTCTATTGCAATTAGAAGAGCATTGATCATACTTGCGACAATTCTTGGAATGTCTCTTGCTTTATGAAAAAACTTGTCCTCTTATTTATTTTCATATTTACAACCCTACCAAACGAAGCATCCGAACCAAGAAACAGCCTCAAATACAAAAGAGATTTGATTCGCTACTCAAGAATTACCTGGGGAATGGATGCGCCAGTTGCATTATTTGCTTCACAGATACAACAAGAAAGTTCATGGGATTACCTTGCTAAAAGTCCATATGCAGATGGTCTTACTCAATTCACACCATCAACTGCAAATTGGATAAAAGAGCTCTATCCTGAACTTTCTAATGGCAATGTCTATAATCCAATTTGGTCTATTCGTGCAATGCTACTTTATGATCAATGGCTTGATAAAAATATAAAAGCGAAAAATGAATGCAATCAATGGGCAATGATACTCAGCTCTTATAATGGGGGTTTGGGTTGGTTAAAAAAAGATATTCAATTGTCATCATCGAAGGGTAAGAATCCAGAAATATGGTGGAATAACGTAGAGCTTTACAGTTCAAGAGCAGACTGGGCAATGAAAGAGAATAGAAATTATCCAAAAAAAATACTACTGAATCATCAATCCAGTTATTCCAAATGGGGAAGGGCAGTTATTTGCTAAAAAAAATCTAACCCGAGATTACAAGCTCAAAACTGGAATCTGATAATCTCTCATAACCATCATCCGTTATTAATATTGTATCTTCCATGTGAACTGAACCCCAGCCAACTTCTGTAAAAGGCATATCAATATTAATCACCATATTTTTCTCCAATGCTTGGCTTTTTTTTACACCTGGCTGAGTGCCGAATAATTTTGGATCATCGGTATGCTCGAGTCCTAAACTGTGCACTATTGGATTCCTAAAATCTCTAAAGCCAATATTTCTCACATAATTACCAACTTCGTTTGAGATCTGTGAATAAGTAGCTCCAGGGTAAAGATATTCTTTTGCTTTAGACCAACCCTCTAATAAGGATTGGTGTTTCTCAATATGTTCTTGTGTTGGGCTCTCTATTACTGCACATCGTCCGAAATCACCATGATAGTGCTCAAACTGACCCAAGGCATCAAACATAATGGGTTCATTTTTTCTGCATCTACCATCAGGCAACTCTCCAACACCACACATAAGGTAAACACCTCTGCCTCCTCTATGTGCCATCTCACTCATATAATGATTTTCAACATCACTCCATTTCAAGCCCTCTTGCATAAAGTTGATTGCACTAAGCATTGCCTCTTCATTTATTATTGCTGCCTTTTTTAGAATCTTAATTTCATTCTCAGTTTTCACCATTCTCATCTCATTGAATAAATGAGGTTTATAGACGCATTCAATTTTTAAATTCTTTTCTTTTTCAAGCCATCTCTCAATCCTCAAATCGTCTATTAAGATTTTCTTACCATCTAGATGAGAAGATTTAATGGCCCTAACCAAAGCTTGAAATGAGTTTTCACTGTAACTATCTTTAAAGTCTTCAACTATTCTCTTCCAGTTTTTTTCACGTTGTGTTAATTCTGCTGTTTGATTTATTGGCCAACCCTCATAATCCATTCCTTTCGGAGAATTGTCATCAAAAGAACTGCCATCGCCATCTGAAGTATAGGCGAAAATATTTTTTATCCATGGTCTACCTTTTGTCTCAATTCTTCTAATCTCTAAAGCAGGAATAACCATAGATGATTTTTTATCAGATTCTCTTGGTAATACTGAAAAGTATGAACCATCAAAGCCTGTTGGTGTATTAAAAAATCCCCAATAACCTGAAAAGTAGTAAAAGTTTATTGGGTTGACGACAACCAATCCATCCAGGCCCTCACGATCAAGTATTGATTCAACTCTTGGTTGATTAACCAACTTAATAGACATAATACTACCTTGCTTTAGAGTGATATTCAGGATTTGGCTTGAGGTCTATTGCAGTCGCCATTCTGTTACTCATATTATAAAACGATGCCACAGCTGCAATATCCCAAATATCTTTATCAGTAAAGCCATTTTGACGTAATTCCATTCGATCATCTTCACATATGGACTCAGGCGAATCAGTCATTTTCCAAGAAAAATCCAACATAACTTTCTGTCTATCATCAAGATCGGCTGCTTTATAATTTGAAACCAATGCTTCTCCTAAAGATGGATCTTTTGATAGATGTCTAACCGCTGCTCCATGGGCAACTATACAATAGTGACAACGATTATAAGAAGAAACAACAACGGCTATCATTTCACGTTCAAGTTTTGTAAGTCCTGAATCGTCCAGCATTAGGTTATTATAAAATCCCATGAAATGATCCAGTTTCTTCTCATCAAAACTGTAGGCCAATAGCACATTAGGAATAAAACCAAGCTTATCTTTACATTCATTAAAATACTTTTGGGTTTCAGGTTTTAGATGATCTATCTTAATAATTTTATTCATTTCAAGTGATGAAATATAATCAGATTTTGGCATGCCTTTTCCTTTTTGTTATTTTTATAATGAAATATCTATTCTGTTATTATGATCTTATTTTCAAATTCTTAAAAGGAGAAATATATGCCAACTGTTTTTGTTACTGGAGCTAATAGAGGCTTGGGTTTTGAACACGTTAAACAATATGCTCATAAAGGATGGAAAGTCATAGCATGTGCAAGAAATCCTGATCAAGCGGATCAATTATTGGATCTTCAGAATGAATATGGAGAAAGCTTCATCATAGAACAACTTGATGTGACTAATCATGATTCTATCGATAACCTTGCGAATAATTATCAAGGTATGGCCATTGATGTCCTGATTAACAATGCAGGAATTCTAGGTCCTGAGGGCATGCCAGGGGCTATGGAATATCAGAAAATTGATAACATTGATTACGAAATCTGGCGAAATATCATTGAAGTAAATTTACTATCACCTTTTAAAGTTGCGACTGCTTTTCATGATCACATTGCCAGTAGTAAGAAAAAAATATTAGTTATGATGTCAAGCGACCTAGGTTCTGTAGCACAAAATAACTTTGGCGGTCTTTATCCTTACAGAGCTAGTAAATCAGGGCTTAATATTATTGCCAAAGGAATGGCTAGCGATTGGAAAGATATCATTACCATCGCATTAGCACCCGGTTGGTGTAAAACTTATCTAGGCGGTGATACTGCAGAAGTTGAAGCGGATGACAGTGTTGAAAATCAACAAAATATGTTTGAAACATTAAAGCCTGAAAATAGCGGTATGTTTCTTGATCGCTTTGGAAAAGAGGTTGCTTGGTAAACTAAAATATAACTGTTGTTGCCTTTGTCTTCAAGTAAGCTTCAAGGCCTTCTGCACCAAATTCTCTTCCCCAACCAGACTGCTTGTTGCCTCCAAAAGGTATAGCAGGATCAACCGCAGCATGGCAATTAATACTGACCTGTCCAGCATCAATAAGCATAGCCATCTTATGTGCAATTGAGATATCTTGCGACCAAACACTTCCTGACAAACCGTAAGGTGTGTCGTTGGCTTCTGAGGCAATTTGTTCTAAATCTTGACTGGAAAATGATTGAGCACATAAAACTGGTCCAAATATCTCTTCCTTAGCAATCCTCATATCTCCATTTACATTGGAAAAAATTGTTGGTTGGACAAAATGTCCTTGATCGCCATAAGAATTTCCACCCGTTAAAAGTTCAGCGCCTTCTTCTCGACCTAGGTCTATATAAGACATAACTCTTTCTTTTTGGGTTTTAGAAATCAACGGGCCAAAATCATTACCGGAAATAAGTCCATGTCCAATTGTAAAAGCCTCAGCCATTTCTTTAATACCAGCAATTACAACTTGATAAATATCCTCATGAACAAACAATCGAGTGCCAGCCATACAATTCTGGCCTTGAAGAAAGAAACAAGCCCGAGCTGCTCCTGGTATGGCTTTTTCTAAATCAGCGTCAGGAAAGATCACTACGGGATTTTTACCTCCAAGTTCAAGGGTTACTTTTTTAAGATTACCAATGGAGGCTTCAACAATTTTCTTACCCACTTCGGTGGACCCAGTGAATGTTATCTTATCAACACCAGGATGTTCCGATAGTGCTTGCCCAGCTGTTTCTCCATAACCGGTAACAATATTTACAACGCCCTTAGGGATACCAGATTTTTGTATTAAGTGGCCTAAAAATAAAGCCGATATTGGAGTCAATTCAGCAGGTTTCAAGATAACTGTGCAACCAGCTGCTAAAGCTGGACCTAATTTCAGTATGGCAAATATCAGTGGAGAGTTCCAAGGGATGATTGCGCCCACAACCCCAATTGGTTCTTTTCTGGTATATGTCAGTGACTCTCCATTGACGGCTCCTGCAGGTGAGACTGGAATCGTTTGTCCATGAAGTTTATTAGCCCAACTTGCAAAATATCTCAGCAATGTAGTGCCATGACCAGCAATTGAATATTGAGCCAATTCCAATGGCATCCCATTATCAAGTACTTCTATTTCTGATAATGTTGAAAAATTAGCCTCGATATCATCTGCCAAGCGATCCAGCATCCGAGCACGGTCATGTGAAGTTATTTTTGACCATTCTCCAGTCAATGCTTTTCTAGCAGCAGCCACAGCAGAATCAATATCTGCTGCATTACCAGAATCAACTTCTGTTAAAAGTTGTTCAGTTGCAGGATCAAAAACTTCAATTTTTTCATTTGAAGAAGAGGGTGTCCATTCGCCATTAATTAAAAGTTGATGATTCGATTTTAGAAATTCTTTTACTTCATCAGAGATAGTAATTTGTTGGTTATTTGACATAAAGAATCCTTTTTTTAATTCACATGATTTTTTGTTAGTTCATAGTTTACAATGAAAATATCTCATGATTAAACAAACTTTAAAATTATTAACAACATTTGAGAAATCCATTACATTTTTTGCTTTTCTAGTGTTGGTCAGTGTCATGTTTGCTGACGTGGCTATTAGAGAAATTACTGGGACTGGACTGCATTGGTCTAGGCAAGTTGGAGTTTATGCTAACTTGTTTGTTGTTATGTTTGGTTTGGGAGTTGCATCTTCTGAAGGTGCTCACCTACGACCTAAATTTGCTGACAGTTGGCTTCCAAAAAAATTAGAACCTTTATTGATTCGATTACAAGAAGGCTTTATGTCTCTTTTTTGTTTGCTCTTTGCACTCATTGCCTTCCAAGTGGTTGCAGAAACCTATCGAGATGATGTCCAATCAATTGTATTAAGAATGGCTATTTGGCCCTTCCAGATGATCATACCAATCGCTTTTCTTATCGCTTCGATGAGACATTCAATTTATGCACTTCATCCTAAATACAGACCTCAGAATGAGGCTATCAAACATGAATAAATCAGATCTAAGAAGCTCATGACTACGATTCTATTACCCATTATTATTATTGTTTTATTTTTACTAAGACAAAATCTTATAGTAATTCTAGGTACGATTACTGCCTATTCTTACTGGGCTTTTGGTGATGCTGTAATCAGCAATATAGTGGTTGATGCATGGGACGCTGCCAATAAGGATATTCTTTTATCAATACCCCTGTTCATACTTGCAGGAAATATAATGTCTAAAGGTGGTATGGCTTCAAGACTGATAGATTTAATGACGGCACTTACAGCTCCTATTCCTGGTGGTTTAGCTATTGCAACCATTCTATCGTGCGCAGCTTTTGCTGCAGTTTCAGGATCGGGTACAGTAACATTATTAGCCATAGGCACCCTTATGTACCCTGCGTTAATCAATGCCGGTTATCCAAAAAACTTCGCTCTTGGTGCGCTATGTGCTGCAGGTACTTTGGGTATTGTTGTCCCACCAAGTATTCCACTCATTCTCTATGGAATAATGACACAAACTTCTATAGGTGATTTGTTTATAGCTGGAATAATGCCAGCACTGTTACTGACATTTCTTATGTTGAGTTATGCGATCTTTCAAAATTTTGGACACCGAGAAGGTAAATGGGATATAAAATATATTCTAAAGACTCTTAAAAATGGCATTTGGGCATTACTCATGCCAATAATTATCCTAGGAGGCATTTATACAGGTTATTTTACAGCAACTGAATCGGCTGCTGTTGCTGTCGTTTATTCCATTGTTATAGAAACATTCATCCACAAAGAAATGAAGTTTAAACTTTTATTTAATGTGGTATCAGATACAACTAAGCTATTGGGTTCTTTATTTCCAGTTTTAATGATAGCCCTAAGCTTAAATGTTTTTTTAACTTATGAAGAAGTACCCCAAAGTCTAGTCGCTTGGCTTAGCCAAAGAATCGACAATCCTATTTCTGCTCTTTTAGGAATCAATTTATTTTTACTATTGATAGGCTGTATTATTGACATAGGTTCTGCAATATTAATTCTAGCTCCTATGCTTAACCCTATTGCAGAGTCGCAGGGCATTGATCCAGTTCATTTTGGAATCATCATGGTCATGAATCTTGAAATTGGTTACTTAACTCCGCCGTTGGGACTTAATCTAATAGTTGCTATGGGTGTTTTTAAAGAGAGCTTTTGGACCGTTTGCAAGGCGACTATACCATTCTTAATCATTATGCTAGCTGGATTAATGCTGGTATCGTTTGTTCCTAGGATTGCATTATTTATGGTTCAATAAACTTTTATGTAATAAGATATAGCTAAAATTTACCGTTAATAAATAAATATCAATTAAGGAGATTATTATGACAATCAGTGCAGGAGATAGAATTCCAGAGATTAGCCTTACAACAATGACTAATGAAGGACCTACACCCGTAAGTTTTACAGACTTATTCGCGGGCAAAAGAGTTGCATTATTTGCAGTACCAGGAGCTTTCACACCAACTTGCTCACAAGAGCATTTACCAGGGTTTGTGAATCAAGCAGAGCAATTAACAGACAAAGGTATTGATACTGTTGCTTGCATCTCTGTCAATGATGTTTTTGTAATGGATGCTTGGGGGAAAAGCCAAGGAGCCGATGGTAAAGTGCTGATGCTAGCTGATGGAAATGGTGAATTTACAGCAGCTCTTGGATTAGAACTTGATGCATCAGGCTTTGGAATGGGTTCTCGTTCACAACGCTTCTCATTAGTAGCTAATGATGGTGTTATTGAAATACTCAATGTTGAAGCGGGTGGTTTCGAGGTCAGCAGCTGCGAGTATATGCTAGAACAAATCTAACTCAGATTTTGCTAATGAATAAAAAAATTGTCTTGAAAAAGACTCCTATAGGCGTACCTGAAGAAAGCGATTTTGAATTAATTGAAAGCCCAATACCTGAACTTGGAGAGAATGAGATTCTCACAAAGACTATCCATCTTTCACTGGATCCATATATAAGAGGAGTCATCACTGGTAAGCACATCTATTCTGAAAAAGTAGAGATTGGGGACACCATTGTAGGTAGAACAATAGCAGAAGTTATTGACTCAAAAAATAGTGATGTCCAAATTGGTGAAACAATCATGTGTTCCAATGGATGGCAAGAGTATGGAATATCAGACGGTGAAGGTATTAGAAAAATAGACTCTGCATCTGCTCCTCTCAGTACCAATCTAGGAATACTGGGTATGCCTGGCTTAACAGCTTATGCAGGTTTACTGGTTTATGGTGAACCAAAAAAAGACGATGTGGTTGTTGTCTCAGCAGCCAGTGGTCCTGTGGGTTGTATGGTTGGTCAAATTGCTCAGATACATGGAGCAAAAGCAATAGGTATTGCTGGTAGTGACGAGAAATGCAGTGTGGTTAAAGAAAAATTTGGTTTTGCTGAATGCATTAACTATAAGACTGAAAATCTGAGCGAAAGAATAAAAGAGGTCTGTCCCGATGGTCTAGACATCTATTTTGATAATGTAGGTGGTGAGACTCTTGATATTATGACTAAGAATCTAGCCATGTTTGCAAGAATTGTCTTATGTGGTTTCATGACTCAATACAATTTAGCCACACCTCCACCAGGACCAAACTTAGGTCCGATTGTTGGATCGAGAGCAAGCATCAAAGGAGTCGTTGTTTACGATCATTATGACAAACAACAAGAATTCATCACGCTTGCATCTCAATGGCTAGAAGAGGGTAAAATAAACTATATAGAAGATGAAGTCTTCGGTATTGAAAATACACCTATGCATTTTTGTTCGTTAATGCGTGGAGAAAATTTTGGAAAAACAATTATTACATTAACTAATTAAATAGGGGTTTAACATGTCGGGTCAAGATATAGCATTACTTTTACACCTTCTTCTTTTTGCTTACTGGTTGGGAGGCGATATTGGGGTTTTCTATTCCAGTGGATTCGCGATCAATCCAAAACTATCCAGAGGAGCTAGACAAGCTGCGGGTACAATTATGATGAACCTAGATCTCATTCCAAGACTATGTCTAAGCCTCATGTTAAGCGTTGGTGGAATTTTGACACATTACTATGGAATCGAACACCCTCTGTGGCAAATGATAGGAATAATCCTATTAGGTCCAATATGGACTTTTGCACTCATTTATATTCATTTCAATGAAGGCACAGATTTAGTAAAGAAAATGACTAAGATTGATTATTATTTTAGGTGGATTATGGTATTTACACTAATTGCATCTGTGACTTATGCTTTCATATACACAGATCGTTTAGCTGAAAATCCTTGGGTAGGTGCAAAACTTATAGTTTTTGCTGCTCTGATATTTTGTGGAATCATGATCAGAAAATACATTGGAGGTTTCATCACAGGCATTCATAATATTGTTAAAGACAATATCAATGAAGCCGATGATATTGCTATGGCTGCCAGTTTAGCGAAAGCTAGGATATTCGTCCTAACGATCTGGTTTCTTCTTTTTGTTGAAGTGTGGATAGGCGTTGTAAAACCAGGCAGTTAGAAAATAAGAAACAGGATAAATGGGGGAGCGAGTAGAGAAAATTAATTACTCTTCTCACCCCATTTAATAAGAGAATAACTGAGTGAACACATTATCGTAGACGCCATTACAATGAATGAAATTGGTAAAAAACTTCCAGCGTAAACCGCCCCAGATAAGATACTAAATAATCCTCCAGTAACAAGACCTAAAGCACTGGATAAACCCGAGCTAGAACCAGCTATTTCTGGACGATCGCTCACTGCCTTTGTCATTGAAGTTGGCACTATAAATCCATGGGCAAAAAACATAATAACCAAAGGAGTAATGATTGAGAATAGGGTGACTCCAAAAATAGCAATGAAGGTAAAAAACATAACTCCTGATAATAAATTTAAAAGCATGCCTATTCTCATAACGCTCATTAATCCAATTTTCGTTGATAAATTACCACTTAGAAAAGCGGCAGACGCATATAAGATTGTCATGGAGCTCCAAATCAAACCAAAGCCTGTTGAATTGATTCCCAAGTCATTTGAAAATACCGTAGAGCCCACAGCAAGAATTGCAAAAAAACTCCCCGTGGTAAAACCATAAATAAATGTTGATCCTAGGAAAACCTTCGAACTAAGGAGATAGCGGTATTTATGATGCCATAATTCATTAGACATTGAGCCAATATGCTCAGCTTTCCTGGTTTCTGGTAACCTAAACAATACAGGTATTAAAATGATGACACCTATAATCAAGGTCACAATAAAAATACTTCTAGGGTCTCCAAATAGACTGATGGCAAAAGCACCTACCACTGGAGCAATCATAGGAGCCATACCCATCACTGCTGTCACCCTTGATAAGGGTTTAGCTGAATCACCACTCGACATTGAATCTCTTATCATGGCTCTTGCCATAACCGTTCCCACACTACCTCCCATGCCTTGAAGAAATCTAAAGGCAATCAAAGTATTTAAATTATCAGTTACCAAACACATGATGGACGCAAAGATAAATAAAAATATACCGCTAATCATAACCGGTCTTCTGCCTATTCGATCAGAAAGGAAACCAACGATTGGTTGTGCAGAAGCCAAACCAAAAAGGTAAGCTGAGATAATAAACTGAATAGTTGAGTACGGTGCTTGAAACTCTTGTGCAAACAGTTCCAAAGTTGGCACAACAATAGCCATACCAAAAGGAGACATACCAGCAGCAAAACCCAACAAAAGGGTTGAAGGTTTCAAAGGCTTCATTTTTTTAGTCTAACTTAGCTAAAAATTCTGGAATAAATTCAAATAAATCTGCAACAATGCCAATATCTGCTATCTCAAAAATTGGTGCATCAGGGTCCTTATTAATGGCAACTATAGTTCCTGAATCTTTTATACCTGCTACATGTTGTATAGCACCTGAAATACCAAAAGCAAAATAAAGGTCAGGAGAAATGATTTTTCCGGTCTGTCCAACTTGCATATCATTGGAAACATAACCTGCATCAACAGCTGCCCTTGAGGCACCTACTGAAGCGCCAAGTTTATCTGCCAGTTGATATAAGATTTCAAAATTTTCTGCACTGCCAACACCACGACCACCTGAGATAACTATCGATGCTACTTGCAAATCAGGACGCTCTGTTTTCTCAGAAGATACACCTAAGAAACGAGTGTGATTTGGTAAATCGATATTGGGCATTTCCAAACGATTCAAAGAAGCTTGATTGGATGTGCCTACTTCTTTGAAAGAAGCTGGCCTCACTGTAGCAACGATCATCTGACCATCTGGAACTTCAATTGTCTCAATCGCATTACCAGCATAGATGGGCCTCTTGAAAACTCTTGGAGATAAAACTTCCATTATGTCTGTAATCTGGCACACATCCTTCAATACTGAAACTCTTGGTGCAAGATCTCTACCAAAAGTTGTAGAAGGAAGTAATAAGCAGTCATAACCGCTGGTAAGATCTGAAATAATAGGCGCCATAATTGCCGATAATTGTTGATTGAATGTCTCATCTTGGACCACCAATACATTTGAAACACTATCAATTTGAATTGCTTGTTCTTCTAGATCTGTATTATTACCTAGAATCAAAAGATCAACTTCACTAGATATCTGGCTAGCACAATTGATTGTCTTTCTTGTTGCTGAAGTAATTAAGCCATCTTCATGTTCAGCAATTACTATTATTTTCATTGCATTACTCATTGATCAAGCCTTTGTCTTTAAGTGCGACAAACAGTTGATCCACTCCATCAAGCATAATGCCAGATTCTCTCGGTGGGGGAGGCGTCACACTTATTACTTTTATTGACGGTTCCAAAGAAATTTCAAAATCATTTGCATCCATCACATCCATGGGCTTCTTTTTAGCTTTCATGATGTCGGGTAACTTGACATATCGAGGCTCATTCATTCTTAAATCAGTTGTAACAATAGCAGGCAAATCAATTTCAAGTGTCTCCAGCCCTTGGTCCACTTCACGAATAACTTTTAGGCTGTTTTCATTGACTGTGAGTTCAGAAGCAAAAGTCGCTTGAGGATAAGAACAAAGTTCGGCAAGCATTTGCCCTGTTTGATTGCAATCATCATCAATGGCTTGTTTTCCTAACAAAATAAGACCTGGATTCTCTTGTTCGACAATCTTCTGCAGTAACTTAGCAACTTTAAGAGGTTCAAGAATATGATCATGTTGTATGAGTATGGCTCTATCTGCACCCATAGCCAGTCCTGTTCTTAATTGCTGTTGACAATCATCAGGACCAATAGAGACAACAATGACTTCATTGGCATTGCCGCTCTCTTTTATTCTTAAAGCTTCTTCAAGAGCAATTTCATCAAAGGGATTGATGCTCATTTTAACGCCTTCTGTAATCACACCACTTTCATCAGGCTTGATCCTAATTTTAATGTTGTAATCAACAACTCTTTTAATGCATACAAGAATTTTGTCCATATTGGTAATTTCTCTTGATCTATTTATTATTTAATAAGACATATATAATCTCAGACTCGTATTCTGACTTATTCGGAAAAAAAATTATACTAGATTTATAAAATATTTATGAAGAAAACTAAAAAAAACTTTTACTCGGTTGTAATTTTATTGTCTTCAATACTAATTTTTGGTTGTTCTCAGCAATCGGAAATTAGCACAAGCAAGGATACTGGCGAAAGCTTTTCAAGACCCAGTTGCTTCAATCAAAGAAACATTGACAATTATAAAATTCTGGATCGTGGCAATCTCATTGTTTATGCTCGACCAAAATCGAGAGCCTATCATCTTCAAATATCACCAGCATCTTTGGATGTGCGTGGGATGGATAGGATTAGTTTTCAATCTTGGAGTGGAAGAGTGTGTGGCTATGCCGGTGATGAGTTAATCGTTCCAGACAGTCTTTTCCAAGGACGATTTTCAATTACTTCTGTAACAGAATTAAATGAAACATCGCTCTACAATTTATTAGTGCGCTTTGGAAAAGCAGATGCTTTGGAAAGCATTGAACCTGAAAATGAAAAATCACCAGAAATCACCAGAGAATTGGAAGGCAATACAAATAAAAATAAAGAGGATGCAAATGAGCAAAGATAATGTTTTACAACTTGATCATGAAACCGTCATAGGAAAGATTATTTATTTGAGTGAAAAAGAGGATCGAAAAGGACAAGAAAGGGGAAGGGAGTATTTCATCATCAATAAACATGCGAATGGCCATAGAAAAATTGTGGCTCATTGTGAAATAGATGATAGGCCCGCTGTAATGAGAGATATAACATACTCGCTTGATGAGAATTGGCTGCCCATGGATTGTTTTGTGAGAATCTCTGTCGATGATAAGTTTATGGGTACAGGTTGGTTTAATTTTGATGGTGATAAGGCTGAATGTGAAACTCAAACTTCTCTTGAGGGCAGAGTTAGTCAAACCATGAGAGCTAAAGGGCCAATCATTAAAACATTTCAAAATCATGCTATTGCTTGTGATGCCTGGCATTTTAGACTCTTTGATCATTCTAAAAAAGAAAAAACTCAAAACATTGGTGAAATGCTTTTATCTTCTCCAGACCATAGGGGTGCGACTGGTCCAATGCTTTACTCTATAACATCAACAATAGAATATGTTGGAGAAGAAGAGGTTACTGTTCAAGCAGGCACCTTTGATGCTTTGCATTTTCGCTTTGTCACAAATCCAGAGCTACCTGAAGAGCATCCACCCTATGATATATGGTGCACTAATGATGGTGATTATCTCTTTCTTAAAGGTGCTGTTGCTGGTTACATGCAAACTTATTATGAGCTGGTAGAATTATCACGATCATAAGTAGTAAAAAAACAACAATTGTTATGATAAAATAGACTAATGGTTTGGATTTTTTATAAAAATAAGTAGCTTTTAAGTGTAATATATTGACAGCATACTTACATGTTGCTAAATAAATGTTTATTTATCTTTAACTTAAAAAGTAAAAAAATATAGGAATAAAAAAAATGAAAAAATTAATAATTTTCTCAACTATTTTGTTAGTGAGTTTGACAGGTGTTCTATCATCTAATCTAGCTTACTCTCAAGATGGCATTGAAGAGATAGTGGTTACAGCGAGAAAGAGGGCTGAAAATCTTTCAGAAATACCGCTTGCTATTACTGTTTTCTCAGCTCGAGATATACAAGAAAGTGGATTTAAAAACTTAGAAGATCTATCGCTTCAAGTTGCTGGATTTCAACATTCTGCTCAAGGTGGTCAAGCGCCAGGACGAGTGAACTCTCAACTAAGGTTTAGAGGGATGAATGTAAATAGCCTTTCAGAAGATCCTTCACTTAATATTGCTACCATGTTTGTAGATGGCATATACGTTATAGGTGGTTATCATTCTATACCGTTGGAAGAAGTTGAACGTGTGGAGGTTATCAAAGGACCTCAGTCAGCTCTTTATGGAAGATCAACTTTTGGTGGTGCTGTGAACTACATTACTAAAGATCCAAGCACTGAAGGAAACCAAGGCCATCTAGATATCCTAGTGGGTGAAGACGGCGAACGAATTGTTTACGGTTCTTTCGAAGGACCAATTACAGATATTCTGTCTGCTAGAATTGCTGCTAAGCAATACAAAAGAGATGGGATATTTACTGCCAGTGATGGTGGAGCTATGGGTGCTGAAGAAACCGAATCAATTGTTGGTAGTTTAGTTGCCAAGGGTGATACTTGGAAGTTAAAAATAAGAGCATTCCACAGCCAAGATAATGATGGTGGACCAGCTGGCGGTTATGTTCTAGGTTATAGAAATGATAGTTGTACAGGTACCACTGCCTCCACTAATGATCCTAGTGCTCCAACGGTTAATCCAAAAAATTATGTCTGTGGAATGGTTCCAGGACCAGGCTCAGCTATCGATTACTTTGGTGGAACAAATGTTGTAAATATGAATGCCATCATGACAGCAAATGCAGCAGCAAAAATGGATGCACTTCCTATCACTGCAAGCTTTGCTAATGGTAACGTTCCATCTTTGCCCTATGGACAGTATGGAATGGCTAGAGATTCAGATCGTCTCAACATCAATGCCTCATTTGACCTTGCAAATGATTCAACATTAGAAGCAAGCTGGGGCTTTAATAAAGTTGCTGCAATGTGGGTTAGAGATTTTGATTACACTGGATTCTCGAACTCTACTGCTAGAGATCCTTATATTTCCAGAGACAGAACTTTTGATATTAAATTGATCAGCAGTCAAGACAATGATCTTAGATGGTTGGTCGGAATCAATCGATATGAGCAAGACTTTATCCATAGAGGTCAAGGTGGAGCTATACTACTGGAATGTGTTAATAGCTTTGGTATGCCTAATAGTGGCTTCTACTTTCCAAATGCAGATGGAACTCCAAATCTATATGCCCCAACAGGTCCTTTGTGGTTTTTAGGTGTTCCTAATAACATTGCACCATATGATTTCGATAGCAGAACTTGCAATATCGAATACAAAGGTGGCAACGCAGTAGATTCAGGTGCGGGCAATAATTCGGATTCAGTTACATCACAAGGTATTTATGCATCCGTTGATTATGACTTCTCAGAACAACTTACATTGAGCACTGAAGCCAGATGGCAAAAAGAAAGAATCTCTCAAGTGTTTGCTCAAGCGACAACCAATGAACTAGAGTTCACTAATATTTTGCCACGTGTCATTTTAAGATATAAGGCAACTGATAATTCAATGTTCTATGCCAGTTACTCTAAAGGAGTATTGCCAGGAAAAGCTAATGATGCTGTGCAAGCAGCTGATGACCGTGAGCTTGCTCAATACAGAGCAGTTCAACCAAACGTTCTTAAATTTCTAGATGAGGAAGAACTAGACAGTTATGAATTAGGTTGGAAAGGTACTGGCCTCCTAGATGGAAGAGCAACTCTATCAGTAGCGCTTTACCAAGCTGATTGGGCTAATCAAAAAGGAAGAAGTACGGCGGTTGTCAATGAAACCTGTAGAGCACCTGATTTAGCTGATGCTAATATTGATTGTTCTGTCGTAGGTCAACCTAAGAAACAACTCAATGGAACTCCACAGTATAATGTTCGTAACTTTGCAGTTATGGGTAATTCTGAAATCAATGGAATTGAAATTGAAGGTACTATGCAAGTAACAGAGAAATTCTCAGTTGTTGGTACTCTAGGTTTAGCTGACTCAGAGTTTAATGATTATGCTTACAACTTTGTTAGTGCATTTGCTGGTTACTCTCAAATGGCTGGAAATACAATGCCAAGATATCCTGAAGATTCAGCTTCAATAAGTGGAACATACAAAGACACATTGAACAATGGTTGGGATATGTTTGTAAGAGGAGATATCAATTACTTTGGCGAAACTTATGCCGATGAAAGTAACTTAGCTACTTGTGATAGTTATACACTTGCTAACGCTCGTGGTGGTATAGAAAAAGATAACATCAGATTAGAACTTTATGTTAATAATCTATTTGATGAAGAAGCTTGGACAGCTTGTGCTAGATGGAGTGATTTTGCATCACCTAGTTCTTTCGCACTCTTTACTGCAAGCCAAGGAATATCAGTAACACCCCTTAGATCTAGGAATCTAGGCTTAAGAATATCTTATGATTTTTAATCATTAGAGCATTCCTTTTAAAAACCCCAGTTCAAGGACTGGGGTTTTTTTTGTTATCAAACTGATCAAGCCTTGATGTTGAAAAGCTTTTTGATAGGATAAACGATGTTCAAAATATTAATAACAGGTATTAACAATGATTGAAAAACTTAAAAACTGGTGGAAATGGGATCCTGAGGCTGAAAAAAATAGTGCGGACAACCCCTTAACAGCATTAACTGACAACCAAAGAAGAAACACTGGACCTTTACTTGCGTTAGCTTTTGGCTGGGGTTTTTTAGTTACTGGTCTATTCACAGGAGGCCAGTTGGGCAATGGTATTCCATTTTGGCCTGATATTATCCTCACTACTTTTATTGGAAATTTAGCTAACTTTATTGTCGGTGCAATAGTCGGTTACATTGGCTACAAAACAGCCTGTAACAGTGGCTTATTGTATCGATATGTCTATGGCAATGTTGGTGCCTATATTCCAGTACTCTTTATATCTATTTTAGCGATAGGTTGGCAAGGTATTGTTGTTGGTGCTTTTGGCATCACATGGACATTGGCTCTCAATCCAGGAATTGAAGCAGTTGATGTTTTCTCGTCTTCGACCTTTATAATTACTGCCATCCTTGCTGGAATACTTTACACCATAACAACTTATTTTGGCGTTAAAGGGCTCGAAAGAATCAGCATACCGTCCGTTGCTGTTCTCATTCTGGTAGGACTATATGCTATCTATTTAAACATTGTTCAAGCTGGAGGATTCTCTGGATTTCTATCTCTCTCTTCAGCGCTTGTAGCTGATAGCCAAATGACTACCGTTGAGGCAATCAATATAGTTATTGGCTCATGGATTGTAGGCGCTGTGGTAATGCCTGAGTATACAAGATTTGCTAAAAAAGGCTGGGTAGCAATAGCTATACCATTCATTGTTTTAATTATTGCTCAATGGTTTCTTCAAATACTAGGCGCTCTGGGTGGCGTTGTATCAAGCGACTCTCTCTTCTCAACATTCTTAGGGATAGATTTAAATATATTGATGCAACAAGGAATCATTATTGGGTGGATTGGAATTATAGGAATGAGCCTTGCTCTTTGGACAACTGGGGATGCCAATCTTTACCTTCCTGTGATTCAAACGTCTAGCATACTTAAAAGACCTAAAAATGTGATGACTGTAATTTGTGGAATTCTTGGGACCATCCTTGGATTGGGCTTGTATCAGCACTTCTTAGGATTCCTTAGTCTTCTGGCAAGTCTTGTGCCTCCATTGATTGGTCCTGTTATTGTTGAATACTACGTTATCAATAAAGAGAAATTCCATTCTGGAAGTTTTGAAGGAATAGCAAGTTGGAACCCTTCAGCTTTTATTGCTTATATAGCAGGTGCTGTGAGTACTTCTTATTCACCAGCTTTTATTATGCCAGCCATAACGGGTCTTCTTACATCGATGATTGTTTATTGGGTAGCTAGAAAAGTTTTAACAAGATAACAGTTAGAGTAATATTTTGTATTAGTCTTAAACGATCAGTCATCATTTATTGATTGAGCACAGGAAGAACTTGTTCACCTAGAAGCTTGATTGAAGCTGCAGGATCTTCTCTTAGTTCGAGTGCGACATCAGTTAAACCTGCTGCTTTGAGTTCAAGCAGGTGTTCTATTTTTTGATCTACTTCGCTCACATGGCCTGTTAAGGTTAAATGATCTACTAATTTTTCCAATAGACTATCTGGAATACCTGCAACTGATGAAGTATTTAATATAGGCATTTGATATATTTCATTTTTATGAGCCTCTATAAGATCATATTCTTCATCTGACAAAAAGGTAGTGATAACCCATCGTCTAAACAAGCCTCGATAACCAAGCCATTGAATTGCTTCATTCATAGCTTTTTTCTTATCATCATAAAGCGACCATGCCATAAAATTATTGAATTGAAAATCATTGGGGTTACGATCATAACTCTCTAAATGAGTAGAAACTTTTTCAACAGTATCTTTAATCAAAACAGCTGGCAAATCACTCATCATAATTCCATCAGAAGTTTTAGATGCCATTTTTAGCATTTGAGGTTTATTAGCAGCAACATAAACTTTAGGGCGTCTTTGAGTTGCCCAAAAAGGATTGTAGTTTTTAACTTGAAAGAGTTCCCCATTAAATTCTAAGGGAGTACCTGGAGAGATAGATTTCAAAATTTGTATACATTCTTCCACGGCTTTCACTCTTCTAACAGGTTTTAAGTTTAGCGATTGCAAGGATTCTCCACCTCCACCAATGACGATATTGGCTCGTCCTTTAGCAAGCTCATTTAGAGTCAATAAGCCAGTTGCAATTCGAATTGGATGTGTGTCAAAAGGATTTAAAGCAATAGGACCTAAGTTTATTTTTCTGGATTGGCTGGCCAACTGTGAAAGATTTAAAAATGGTTCTCTAGAGTCTATATAACTGGCTGACCAAACAGAATGAATCCCATATTTTTCTGCCAAAAGACCCAATTCATTGATATCAGATGTGCTTAATCTGGAGTCAAGTATTACACCAATCCGCATTTATTTAACTCACTTCAGATCTTAGTTTTCAATCAATTCTATCCACTCTCCTGCAGGTCCAATAGTGACGCCTACACGTCGACCATTGTATGGAAAAGCCTGAACAGATTTTGGTTTCTCTCTCCATTCCACTTCTGCATCATCAAGTGATTCAACTAAAAAAGAAACTGCCGCGGTCGATGGAGGGAGATGGCCTATTGCCAGTTCCCTAGAAACCATTGTGGGTGGGTATTCATCAAGTTCAATGGCAAAATCTTTTTCAAAAGTCGCTAATGCCAAAGGATAAACAGTGTCTTCTGGTAAATCATTCAATGAAGATATGACACCAATGGACCAATCGGAAGCTTCTGTGACTGGCATGTTTAATTTATCCCTATAAAAAGATTGTAGGTCTTCCATGGATGGTCCACCGACTACCATAATAAAAACTCGATCAACATATGATTCAGCACCGCCTAAATTAAATCCACTGCCTTCAGGAATAATTCTAGTCAAGTAAACCATCTCTTTGGAAGGACCAAGAACCTGCATTGCTCTGGGTGCATCTGGAGTGGGATATAAATCATAAGGCATACCAATAATATCAAACTCTGAATTTTTTAAATCTAGGGCAAGTTGATCGGGGTCTTGTACCAAGATTTCTGTAGAGTTCCAACCATGAGTGCCAACGGGTTTATAATTTGTTGTGTCTTCACATTCAATGAATCGTAAATAAACCTCTTGGTTGCTACTAGGCTGCATTACTAAATAGGGGTGATCCAACATGCCATCTGCATCCCAAATGGTGCTAAGTTGATCATCAATTACACCTCTATCAACAACTTCGTAATTTAAATGATTGTTATAAGCTTCCTCTGTAATATTTAGATTTGTAACTAACATCGTTACCATAACGATTGATTTCAACATTTAGAACTCCTATTGAATAATTAATATGTCAATTGTGATGAATATAGAATACTGTATGTTTGATTAAATATAAAAGGAAACTAGTTGTATGTTTAATTTATTACCCAAAGATCCTAATGCATATAGATGGATTATCCTACCCATCTGTTTTCTTCTTATCGCGATTACTAATGGCCTAACCCTTGGAGGCCTACCTGTATTTGATGAGAAAATTATGCAATCACTTAAAGAAATATCAGGTGAAGATATCTTGGTGGGTGATCTAAAAATTAAAAGTGGAATCACATTATGGTCGGCAGGTATTTTTGGAATCTTCTCAGGAATCATTGCCGATAAATTTGGTGTGAAGAAGCTGATGGTTATTGGCTTACTTATTTTGTCAGCTTGTTTTTGGCAGTATGGAAAAGCTGACTCGCTAATGGATATGTATATCATTCATGCATTCATGGGACTGGTTCTTTGCGTCTCTGGAATGATAGTAAATGTCATTTTGATTTCTCGTTGGTTTAGTAATAATCGTGGTTTAGCAATTGGAATACTGTTGGCCGGAACCAGTGTTGGTAATGGTACATTTCCACAAATCAATACGTATCTTCTATCCACGGTAGATGGAGACTGGAGACAGGTCATGACATGGCTGAGTATGGTTCCACTGACTCTCATACCTTTATTGATAATACTCATCAAAGATGGTCCACAGGAATTATTAGACACTCAAAGTAACAATGAGATAAAAGAGGAGGTAAAACCTTTAACTGGTTTTACACTCATTCAAGCATTGAAAAATAAAAACTTCTGGTTTCTTTCACTGATGGCTTTTTGTACTTTTTATTCTATCTTGGCAATGGCAGATCATGTTTTCTTACTTCTAAGAAATGAAGAATACCCTCCACAGGTATCTGCTACAGGAGTTTCATTAATATTCTTTGGAGGTTTTGTTGGTAAGTTTTTTAGTGGCAAGTTAGCAGAAATGATTGGTAGAAAAGCTGTGCTTCTTATGGGAGTAGGGATTATGTTAATTGGATCTATCCTTATAGTACTTGCAATTTTCCTTAAAGATCCCATATTTGTTTGGGCTGGGCTCGCTCTTTATGGCACAGGATGGGGTGGTCTTTACACTTTAATTCAGTTATTAACAGCAGATCTTTTTGGCTTGATGTCTCTTGGAAAGATTATGGGAGTCATTAATGTATTGGATACCTTAGGAGGTGGATTAGGTCCAGTTATGACTGGTTACCTGTATGATCTTACTCAAAGTTATCTCGTGCCATTCTCGGTTATCAGTTGTTTACTTGTGATTGCCTTAATCTCATCTTCACTTTTGCAAATTGATGACAAACAAATAGAAGCCAATAGATAGTAATAATGTCCCTTCGGAAAATTAAGAAAGACCCTTCTTATCGATGGGTAATCCTTTCAATATCAGTAGCACTTATGATCGTGGTCAATGGCATGACTTTTGGAGGCCCAACTGTTTTTGATGACATTATTTTAAATACATTAACTACTGCTGATGGCCAATCTATATCCAGAGGCGAATTAAAATTAAGGGAAACCATAATGATTTGGTCTGCAGCTTGTTTTGGCTTTCTGACAGGTATTTTTGCCGATAAATATGGTGTGAAACCCATTATCATGATTGGTTTAGTAGGACTCAGCTTTGCTACTTATTCGTATTCTAAAATTACCTCACTCAGTGATATTTATATTATTTATCTTATTTTTGGCCCGACACTCATTTTTGTTGGTTCCTTGGTAAATGTTATATTAATCTCAAGATGGTTCTCTAAAAACAGAGCTTTGGGATTAGGAATTATGGCAGCTGGATCAAGTATTGGGTCTGGAGTTCTAACCCCTGTTTATGCTTGGATGTTAAATTTCATGGAATGGAGAACAATACTGATGTGGAATTCTATCATTCCATTGTTCATGTTAATTGTTGTGGGTTTTCTTCTTCATGAAATGCCACAAAGAAAAAAATCAATATCTAGTGATACTTGCTCGGATAAAAAAACGTTAGATGAATTCACATTCATGGAAGCTATAAAAAATAAAAATCTTTGGTTTATTATATTGATGGCTATGTGTATTTTTTACGCCATTATGGGAATGACAACAAATGCATTTTTATTTCTTAAGGATTCAGGATTTAATACTCAGGTAGCATCAATTAGCGCCACATTACTTTTCCTAGGCAGCTTGATTGGAAAAATTAGTTGTGGTTTTTTTGCTGAAGATTATGGAAGAAAAAAAGTTTTACTTTGCTACTTTGTATTCTTAATAATTGGTGCTTCTCTACTGACATTGTCTGTATCAAATAATAACTCATATTTTATTTGGTTTGGTCTAGGTACATTTGGTCTTGGTTTTGGTGGCATCTATACCTTAAAACAACTGCTATCAGCAGATTTATTTGGCTTGAAATCTCTTGGTAAAATAACGGGTATTATTAATCTTACTGATACGATTGGTGCAGGTCTGGGTCCGGTAATGACTGGTTTCTTTTTTGATCGAACGGGGAGTTATCAGTTTTCTTTTTTAATCATTTTAATCGTAGTTTTATTCTCAATGATTTTTGCAAGTTTCCTAAAGATTAACGATAACGAGATAGAACAAAGAAAATTATCTCAAATCCAATAACCTAGAGGTATAATTCAACTATGAATATGGAAACCAAGAGCAACAAGGATCTACAAAATGAGATCTCACTGGTCACAGGAGCATCCAGAGGCATTGGTGCGAGTATTGCTGATTTATTTGGTCAACAAGGCAGTAAAGTCATAGGGACTGCTACTTCACAAGAAGGTGCTGATAAGATCTCAAAACGTTTTCTAGACAAGGAGATAGAAGGGCATGGTATTGTTTTGGATGTCTCTCAATCATCGCAAATTTCTCAAAGTCTTAAAAAACTAAAAGAAGAAGATTTAATGCCTTCAATTTTGATTAACAATGCTGGTATTAGTCTTGAAAGCTTATTCATGAGAATCAAAGATGAGGATTGGCATAGGGTTATGGAAACTAATTTATCTTCTATTTTTTATCTGAGCAAAGGAGTTATCAGTTCAATGCTTAAAAAAAGACATGGAAGAATCATCAATATTGGCTCAGTAGTTGGTAATACTGGTGCTGCTGGTAATGCACATTACAGTGCTGCAAAATCAGGTCTCATTGGATTGACAAAATCACTAGCAAGAGAAGTGGGCTCAAGAGGCATTACAGTGAATACTATTGCACCAGGCTATATAACAACGGATATGACTAAAGATATCAGTGAAGAACTGAATAAAACTATGATGAATAACATACCTTTGAAGCGTTTTGGTAAGCCTGAAGACATCGCAAAAGCAGCTTTATACCTAGCATCTTCAGCAGGCTCCTATATAACTGGACAAACCCTTCATGTGAATGGTGGCATGCATATGGAATAAGATTTTTTATAAATAACTTGAGAAAAGAAATAATTATCATAGAATACATTCATCATTAACTTAGGGGTAGGCAAATGAGCGTTGAAGAAAGAGTAAAAGGCTTAGTAGCAGAGCAACTTGGAGTGGGTGCTGAAGAGATTAAAAATGAATCTAGTTTCATCGATGATCTAGGTGCTGATTCACTAGATACTGTTGAGCTTGTTATGGCACTTGAAGAAGAATTTGAAATAGAAATATCTGATGAACATGCTGAACATATCCTTACAGTTCAATCAGCAATAGACTATATTAATAAAAATTCAGACTAATATTACTTAAGTCTTAATTACTAAGACTGATAATAAAAAATATTTTAAGGAATCTTTTAACAAAGATTCCTTTTTTTATATATTTCCTCAATGAATAATTCTTCTGAATGACTTTTATTCATGCATAATATTATTCTAAAATACAATTTTATAGTGACAAAAAAGTATGTCTGGTTTATTTATAACAATCGAAGGTATCGAATGTGTAGGAAAATCTACTAATGCTAAATTTATTTCTCAATACTTACAAAAAAAGAAAATTAAATCGCATATAACAAGAGAACCAGGTGGCACAAAAGTAGGGGAAAAGATAAGGAATATTTTACTCTTTGAAAATCAAGAAAGCATATCACCTACAGCAGAATTAATGCTTCTTTTTGCGGCTAGAGATTCTCATATCAATGACGTTATTAAACCAAAGCTTTCACAAGGAACATGGGTTATTTGTGATCGATTTACTGATGCAAGCTTTGCTTATCAAGGTTATGGAAGAGAGCTTGGATTTGATGCTGTCAATTCTATTAAAGAAATGGTTATGAAAGATTTTGAACCCAATCTTACACTTCTCCTTGATGCTCCATTGAATGTTGTTAAATCTAGAAGAAAATTAAATCCAGATGATCGTTTTGAATCTGAGAAAGATGAGTTTTTCAACAGAATCAGATCTGGCTATTTAGAAATGGCTAAAAAATATGATAAAAGAATAAAAGTAATTGATGCCTCAAGACCAATTAAGGAAGTGCAAATAGACATAATAGAACAACTTAATGAGTTAATTCGATTATGAGCATTGACCAAATGCCATGGTTGATGACTTGTTACAATGAATTATCAAAATCTATTAAAGAACATAATAATTCACATGCCATATTGATCAATGGCGAAAAAGGTATTGGTAGAAGAGTTCTTGCAAAAAATCTTGCTCAAGATTATTTAAATATTTCTTATTTCCTAAACGATGGAACTACCAATCCCATGCAAGAAGAATCATTTCATCCAGATTTTAAGTACATAAGTCCAGAAGAGGGCAAATTAAATATCTCAATTGAAAAAATTAGATCAACAAAATCATTTCTTCAACTGACAAGTCATCAAGGTATTGGCAAGGTTGTCATTATCTATCCAGCAGAATCAATGACTTACCCAGCAATGAATAGTTTATTGAAAATTCTTGAGGAGCCACCTGAAGATACTTTAATTATTCTCATTGCTGAATCAATAAAAAAATTACCTCAAACTATTGTTAGCAGAACACAAAGACAAAAAATTAAGAATCCCTCACTAAAAGAATCCATCGACTGGCTTTCTGGTTTTGGAGAAGAGTCCTGGGATGATGTCTTGAATATATTTGGGTATCGTCCAATTCTCCTTCAAGAATTAGGTCATGAATACTTTGACTCTAAAATTAAAGCGATTAGTGAAGATATTAATTCATTAGCTCTAAGGAATTCTAAACCCTCTCAAGTGGCTAATTCATGGAAATCAGAAGAGCTTGATGTTAATTTAAGCATTCTATATAAATGGATATCAAATTTAATTGATGGAAACTTATTGAATATTAAAAAATCCATGCCCAGTAGCTTTGAAAAACTATTACAATCAGATCTTCATGTAGAACATTGTTTTCAATATTTAAATGAAATCGCTACTATTAGACAATATTTACTAAATGGAAAAGCACTAAATTGGAGTCTACAAATCAGTAATCTACTTCTACCAATTTACTCGAATGCAAAGGGTTTAATAAAAAATGGCTGAAAAAACTAAAAACATTGATTCGTTAATCATTGGGGCAGGGCCATGTGGTTTGTTCCAAGTCTTTGAACTGGGGCTTCTAGGGATTGATTCAGTGCTGATTGATAGTCTTCCTAATGTAGGAGGTCAATGCTCTGAACTATACCCAGATAAACCCATCTATGATATCCCAGGCATACCAGTCTGTACTGGCCAAGAATTGGTTAATAGCTTAATGGAACAAATTAATCCATTTAACCCTAATATTATTCTTGGTGAAGAGGTAGTATCGGTTGAAAAGAAAGACAATACTTATTTGGTTACTACCAATCAAAATAATTCATTCAATACTAAAACTATATTTATCGCAGGGGGTGTAGGCTCCTTTCAACCAAAAAAAATTAAACTTAAAGACATTGAAAAATTTGAGGGTCAATGGTTGCATTATAACGTTAGTGACAAATCTCACTTTTTAAACAAAGATATTATTATCATGGGTGGTGGTGATTCTGCTCTGGACTGGGCTATAGAATTTGCTTCAAATAGAAAATTATTAGGCTCTAGTGGATCAGTCAAGCTCATTCATCGAAGAGACGAGTGGAGAGGAGCTGTAGCGTCTTTCAATAAAGTTAAAGAACTAGAGAAGAAGAGTCAATTAACGGTTATAGAAAAGGCAATACTAAGAGGTTATGAAATTAATAATAGTGAATTAACTAATATTACTTTATCCATCAATGGCAATGAGGAAATCATTAGCGGAAATCAGTTGTTAGTTTTCTTTGGCTTGTCTCCTAAATTAGGTCCTATAGCTGAATGGGGTCTTGATATTAATAAAAAAGCAATTGAAGTGAACACTGCAACTTATGAAACCAATCAAAAAGGTATCTTTGCTATTGG
>Ga0209403_10000095_pt1 | contig 129787 bp, 101 predicted proteins | sample ArcticOcean_MG_C_8_FD_187440 | JGI IMG/M metagenome (GOLD analysis project Ga0209403, IMG submission 187440) | Marine microbial communities from western Arctic Ocean - ArcticOcean_MG_CB11_86 (SPAdes) (version 2) | ecosystem: Environmental > Aquatic > Marine > Oceanic | place: Arctic Ocean... | reverse complement strand
GAAGCCTGCGGAAGAGAAGCCTGCGGAAGAGAAGCCTGCGGAAGAGAAGCCTGCGGAAGAGAAGCCTGCGGAAGAGAAGCCTGCGGAAGAGAAGCCTGCAGAAGAGAAGCCTGCAGAAGAGAAGCCTGCAGAAGAGAAGCCTGCAGCCCAGTAGCAACGCTGGCTTTTAGTCGACTCGCGCCCAGAACGGGTGGAAGCGATCACCTCGGGTCCGAACATCTTCGAGCAGTACGTCGATACTCGGCTCGATTTCTTTCGTTGACACGCGGCTATTCACCGAGACTTCAATTCTCTCCGTAAAGTCAACCATTTCTGGAGAGAGCCAGACGGTCGTTCGACCTGCGGCGGTTTTCACCCGTACTCGGTTGTTAGCTCCAATTGTCACTTCTGTATCAGCGACCCGGGCACGCGCTTGCGGCCAGGCCAGCGGCACAACAATGGACCGTTCCGGCAGCTCGCTTAACTCGACGCACCAGAAGAAGTTATCCCAGGGTCTCAGCGTGGAGCATTTGAATTGATCCCTGGCGAACTGTCGCTGGTGCAGATTCATCCAGTCAAACAGCCGCAGGATTTCCTCGTGGAAGTGTTCATGACCGCGTCCCCGGTATTCCACGATCATGGTGTCGAAGCCAGGTCGCGTCAGGTAACGATTGAAGTCGCGGGCGTTCTGGGCCACACGTTTACCGTCCATTTCCCCACTGACAAAATAGAAGGCGACATTGCGACCATTCTCCCAGTACAGCGAGACATACTTGTCGGAACTGGCGGCAATCGGAATCACCCCAGCCCAGAGGTCAGGATGCGCCAGGCCGATATCCCAGGCTGCATCACCACCGATGGAGTGGCCGGAGAGAAAGACCCGATCTGTATCAACGGCAAAGTGCTTACAGGCATGCCGTAATGAGAACAGCACGGCAGCATGTTCCTCGGCTGAATACCCGTAGCTCGTCGAGGCCGATGTATGCCAGGCAGGTGCTATCACGATGTAACCATGCCGTGATGCCTGGCCGATTCGCAAACCGGTCGATTCCTGGACGTTGCCTGTCCACCAGTCGATTTGCTGCTGCGGAGATGAACCAGCTCCGTGCAAGGTAATCACAGTCGGGTAGCGGCGGTAGGGATCATAATCAGGCGGCAGCTGGACCAGGTATTCAATATCCTCACGTCCTTGCAGCCCTGGTGTCGCGACACGGAAGAATCCTGCCAGCTTCTCGTCGGGTTCTGGTGGTGCCCGGACCGGTTTCATGGCTGCCAGCAGCAGGGTGATATTCTCGACGGAACTTCCTTCCAGCGACTTGAGTTGAATCAGCACCTGCTGTCGTTCAACCAGGTCATCGCTGGCGAGAAACTTTTGCACTTCGTTTCGAACTTCGAAGAGTGACGCGGCAACAGCCAGGTTCTCAGTCGATCCTTCTTCACCCATCAACCATCCACTTACCGCCAGCGCCAGCTTCGACTCCACGCTCAGGTCATCATCGCTCGCCAACCGCAAGTAGGCCGCCATCCTGCTCAGCGTGTTGACGTTCAACTGTTGCTCGATTTCCTCGCGCACACCGACCAGCTGAGCCTTGAGGTTCGCATCTTCAAGTTGTTCCAGGTGTTGATCGAACAGTGCAAAGACCTTCTCTCGTTGCTGAAACTGGTCCTCGTATTCTTTGATCAGATCTCGAACCTGGAGCAGCGTCTCGATCGCCACACCTTTTTCAGGGAAGGTTGTCAGCCAGTTGAATGCCTGGCGGTGTTGTCCGGCGGTCTGGCGCATTTGAATTTCGCGGATCAGCCGATTGGCCAGGTGCTGATACAACTCGCTGACCTGGTCCTTCAAATTAGCGAGGTCGGGAAATCGCTCGATCGCTGACTCCAGTTCAAACAGCGCGTCCTGGTATCGTTCGGACTGGATGTAGAGCCGCACGATTCGCAGCCGATCGCTGGCCTTGTCCATATCGAGATAGCTGGTGAGGATCTCCGAGAGCGTTGTGCGGGGAATTGAGCTGGTCGCAATCCTCGTCTCCCAGACGATCGGTGACTTACTGACAAGCCCCTCCACACGCGTGTAGGTGGGAGTGATTTCGGTGATCCCCTGGTAGATGTTGAGTGGCCCGCGGGCGGTTTGCAGCTTGTAGACGCGGCGGCCGTACTTGTCGAAAGAGGTCACGCCAAGGATGACCCCGATACTTCCCAATCGCTTGCCGCTGCTCGCCACGCGCTGGCGAATGGCAATTTTCTCCATGGCAGCTTCCGGCGAGGGAACTGCAGCCTGGAACTGGTACTGCGAAAAGAAAGTTCGTCGAATTCCATCGTCAGCAAACAGGATCAGCTTGGGAGCACCCCCGACTCCGCTGTTGGCCTTGAGCGGGTCCTCACCGAGCGAGGCGATTTTACCGGGAGCCCCTTCGACCTGGACGTTGTTCTTGAGGGTATAGATCGCAGCCAGCGCAGAATTGCCGATCACCGCCACAGCGACCAGCAGCAGCACGCGAAGCACGAGTGTTACAGGGACCTGAACGTTCTGGCGCTGTTGTTTCATCCGTATCTGCCCCGGCTTTTTAGGCACGCTCGAGCACTCAATAAAGTCGACTGACCGCGGTCTGCTGCCGCTTCCATTGTCGCAATCCTGCAGTCCGGGTCAATCTTGACAGTCTCTCGATCCACTATCGACCGTCTCGTCTGCAGATGCTGATTTTTTTCCAGTCCCGTTTGTTCAACCCGGGGTCACGTTGACACCCTCGTTCGCTCTTTGCAAAATTGGAGTAACTGGGCAATCTAAGGAATCTAACGGCCATGCGACGACTTCTGCTTGGAATTCTAGCCGTGTTGTGTGTAGCCGTGATTTCACTGCTGGTAACACTCTCAGGACACCTGGTCGCCGCCGGCAACGGCGATACCATAGCAGCCAGCATTTTCTGGAGCGTGGCGATCGGCTGCCTGACAGTTTCTGCCATCTGTCTTAGCTTGCTTGTTGTTACCCTCGGTGTTTATGTTGTACTGCAACATGACGACGAAGCTGGTTCTTCGTCGTAACCCGACCAGCCAAATCTCAGCGGCGAAGGAGCGCATGGCGTCGATCCAGTTCAATTGTCCGTCCTGCCAAATGGTGCTCAAGGTTCCCGAGCGTCGTGGCGGGACGAGTGTCCGTTGCCCGGGTTGCAAACAGACCCTGGAGGTACCTGACAGCAGCCAGCCGCTGCTGGCCGTGCCCCCAGCACCCATTCCGCCCGCCATCCAGCCGGCGACGCCAGCGGCACCCGTCGGCACCCCACCACCAGCAATACAGCTTGACAGCGGTGGGCCACAACCAGCGGCTGAGATTATCAAGCCGGCAACGGTCGCTGCTGACGTGACCAACGGTGCAGCCCAGGTGACCGCCCCCCAGGAAGAAGATGAGCGGATTGAAAGGCTCTCACGTCGTCACCGCGTCAGCTTGCACCGCTCGGTTATTTACACCCAGGGAATTCTGCTGATCGCTGTAGCCATACTCGCTTTCCTGGTCGGCCTGGCGATGGGTGGAGGCGATTCAGACAATGAAGACTCTGGCGATGCCACGGTGGCTGAATTGGAAGGCCAGGTGCTCTATCAAGAGGGACGCTTTGGCAAGCCGGACCCGGGAGCAGCAGTGATCCTGTTGCCGAGGGGAAAACAGCCCAGCGAACAGTTTCCGATTCAGTCTCTGGCGCCGGGCACAGCTGCACCTGGCGACGACGACCCTGTCATCCAGGAAATTCGGCGGCTCGGTGGCGATTACGTCCGCACGGGACAAAACGGCCAGTTTCGAGTCGATCTCGTCAGCGGGGTGGAGTACTACCTGCTGACAATCTCACATGATCGAGAGAGCGGGTCAGAAGTGAATGCCCACGACCTGTTGGAAGTGGAAAAGTACTTTGCTGATGGTCGCCAGCTGATTGGCAAGCAGAGTTACCGCTGGTCGGTGCAAACCGTGCAGCAAAGCAAGCGGATCGAGATCATGTTTGACTGACTCGCCTGCTAGTAGCGAGCCACATCTGAGGCAACAGCTTCGGGTATCAGATTCTCTACCACTTCCTGGGCCTGCTGCGTCATCATCCGCAGCTCACTTCCCACCGCCAGGAACTGCATCCCCTCGGCTGCTCGTTGATGGGCTGTCTCGACATCCATCACGTGAATGCCGGTTGGCGTACCGACCTGTTTGCCAACCTCGATCACTCGCTGCACGGCCGCTTCATGCTCCTCGGCCGTCGGATCAACACCATCCGGGCTGCGCATCTGGAATCGCAGATCGTTCGGTCCAATGAATATCGCATCACAGCCCGGTAGACTGTAGATCTCCTCGGCATTGGCAACGCCCTCAGGACTCTCGGTCTGAAGCACCACCAGGATCTCGTCGTTGGCCTGGGCATAGTACTCACCAGCGGTGGCGTCAAAGTTCATCGAGTGCATACCGCCACCGGCACTGCGGTTGCCGACCGGTGGGTACTTGGCTGCCGCGATCGCCTCTCGACCCTGCTCAACTGTATCGACCATCGGTACGACAATTCCCCAGGCACCTGCATCCAGTACACGCTTGATGTAATGGTGCGTTCCCTCAGGAACTCTCGCCAAGGGAACACAGCCGGCATCGGCGACGGCTGCAAATATCCGCGCCGCCTGGGACCAGTCGATCGCCGAGTGTTCGATGTCGAGCGTGAGCCAGTCAAAACCAAGTCGCGCCATCACGCGTGTTGCGTAGAGGTCACCGAGCGACAGCCAGGTACCGAAACTGGGTTCACCGCGCTGGAGCTTTTGTTTGACAGGGTTCGTTCTCATTGCCAGAAACCTCGGGGCAGGGTGGAGGGGTCAATCGCCGCTAACAGCAGGTAGTTTTTCAGAAGCAGTTCACGATCTCAAGAGGGGGCGAGAAACTTCAAGCCGCAAATCCTGTCCGCCACAGCCAGCTGCGGCCTGACAGAGCATGATTCCAGCTGGGTTTGGCCTGCGGACATCTTTCTGAGTAAAATCACAACTGAGTTTACTGTCCCTGCTTTTCTTTACCGGAATCTGCCACTATGCCACGGCTGCCATCTCTGCTTCTCATTCTGCTGACCTGCCAGACCGCCTTTGCCGAGAAGCAATGGGATCGTTTTCGCGGGCCCAATGGGTCCGGTGTAAGTAACTCAGCCAAGCTGCCAGCGACTTGGTCCCCGCAGGACTACAAGTGGTCAATCAAGCTGCCAGGCGTGGGTCACTCCTCGCCAGTGATCTGGAATCAACGACTGTTCACAACCGTTGCTGACCGTGAAGCGGGCCAGCGACAGCTGCTGTGCGTGGATATCAAGAGTGGCAAGGTCGTCTGGCAGAAAAACTACGCCTTCGATCCGTTCAAACACAACAAGCAGAACAGCTCCGCCACGCATACACCAGCAGTCGATGCCGAGCGAATCTATACACTCTGGCAAACCAACACCGGTTCTCTGCTGCGTGCTCTGGACCATGCTGGAAACGAAGTCTGGCAGGTCGACCTGACCAGCTATCATGGCGGTCACGGTCCCGGCACATCGCCGATCGTCTACAAGGACTTGGTGATCGTCTGTAATGAGATGGGGAAAGTCGGTGAGAGTTACCTGCTGGCACTGGATTCCAGCACTGGCAAGCCGCGCTGGCGGATCGATAGGATTGGCGATCGCGCCTGCTATTCCACCCCCTGTATCTACCAGCCGGCTGGCCACGATCCACACCTGATTTTCACCCATTCCTATCGCGGCATCACTGGCGTCGACCCCGCCAACGGTAAACAACTCTGGGCAGTCGATGTCTTCGGTACACACAACCAGCGGGCCATCGGATCACCAGTGGTCGCCGGATCGTTGATCATCGGCAGCAGCGGTTTCACCAGCGGCATCAAGCACGTGGTGGCTGTTCAGCCCACGCTGGAAGAAGAACAATTCAGCGTGCAGGAGGTCTACCGCGTATCCAAGACCGTGCCACATGTGCCAACTCCACTTGTCTACGGAGAGAAAATGTTTCTCTGGACAGACACCGGTATCGTCGGCTGCTTCAATGTGGCCAATGGCAAGGTCCAGTGGCAGGGGCGGGTAGGCGGTACTTTTTATAGCTCGCCAGTCTGTGCCAGTGGCCTGCTGTATGGAGTTGACCGGGACGGCCTGGTAACAGTTGTCGACGCCAGCGCCAGCACGTTCACAATACTGGCCAGAAACCAGCTGGGGGATGCTTGTGCGGCTACGCCCGCCATCAGCGGCGATTCGATATTCTTCAAGACGCACAGCCGGCTGATATGTATTGATGGAAGCCAGTTGCAGAGCAAGACACGTAAGCCACCCAGGTGATCACTCCAGGACGGGTTTGAGGAGCCATGAGCAACAATGAATGACAACATCTGCACGAGACTGGCCTGCGTCGTCGCCGGCCTGCTGCTGATACTGATGCAGCCGGTCAACTGTCCGGCTCAGGCTGACTCCTATGCCCGCAAACGATCCGAGATGGTCAAGCAGGTGATCCAGGGGGCAGGGGTCAGGGACCCGCGAGTTCTGGGTGCCATGCGGCAGACTGCGCGGCATGAATTTGTTGCCCAGCGGTACCGTGCACAGGCCTATTTCGATATGGCCTTGCCGATCGGAGCCAAGCAGACCATCTCATCGCCATTTATCGTCTCCTACATGACGGAGGTGCTGCAGCCTCAAATCGGCGACCGAGTGCTGGAGATTGGCACCGGCAGCGGATACCAGGCAGCTGTCTTGAGTCCGCTGGTCAAATCCGTCTATACAATCGAAATCGTCCCCTCGCTCGGCAAACAGGCAGCCCGCACGCTGACCCGCCTGGGCTATGACAATGTCCATACACGCATTGGGGATGGTTTCCAGGGCTGGCCGGAACATGCCCCCTTCGACAAGATCATTGTCACCTGCTCACCTGAGAAAATTCCGCTGCCGCTGCAGGATCAACTCAAGGAAGGTGGTCGACTGGTGATTCCCGTCGGCGAACGCTACCAGCAAACGCTGTACGTGCTGGTCAAGAAGAATGGCGTCTTGCTCTCCGAGGCGCTGCGGCCCACGCTGTTTGTGCCGATGACAGGGCGAGCTGAGGATAATCGGCTGGTCAAACCCGATCCGGCACGACCCCAGGCCATTAACGGCAACCTCGAGGTCGGCGGTAAGTCCGCTGATTTTTTTCCTGGCTGGTATTACCAGCGACAGGTCAAAAGAATGGTCGCCGCGGATGCTCCCCAGGGTGAGGCCTATGCCCGCTTTAAAAATGAAACGCCCGGCAGAGCCTCCCACATGCTGCAGGGGCTGGGCATCGATGGAAGCCAGATTGGTCGGATCGAGCTGAGTGGAATGTTTCGCTGTATCAGTGTCTCAGCGGGTAAGTCGTCCGATGAAGTTGCCATGCTGGCTATCAGCTTTTACGACAACGAACGACGTGATCTGGGCATGGGATTGGTCGGGCCGATCCGGGGCAACCACGACTGGAGAAAAATGTCCCGCACCATCCGCGTCCCCTTCGAGGCCAGGGAAGCCATCCTCCGTGTCGGCCTGTTCGGCGTCACTGGCACGATGCATGTCGACGACATTCGTATCGTTCCGCAACCCCGCTGAACTGAACCGACCACAACTCTTCTCTCCTACTCTCTGTGGTCGTTCATTTGACCAGAAACTGACTAGATTCCCCGTCCACCCGACTGTTAAGATACGGGTGCTAAGAGGGTTGGGCAATAATCGGTTGCCCGCGTGCCCCTTCACGTCACTGCGGTCTCTACGCGAGGATTCAGTTATGGCCCGTCACCTTGTCCCGCTCTTCCTGCTGGCTTGCCTGGTTCTTCCTGGATCGATAGCTGATACGAATGATTCTGCCAATCTGGTCAGTGCAGAAGAGGGTTACCGAGTGATCGTCGTACCACGCCACTGTTGCTGGCGACCGCTGTTGCGCCCTCGCCTGACGATCGATTGCTGTTTTCCGCCACTGCTACCACGTCTGTTCATCAGCTATCGCTGTTGCCAACCGGTAGTGGTACAGCCGACGCCAAGTCTGGCGGCGCCGCAACCGACCCCTGCCACGGACCAGGAAGATCTGAACCAGCCTCTTCGACAACCGCCAGCTGATCCTGACAAGACTTCCGATCCTGACGCGCCAGCCGATCCTGACGCGCCAGCCGATCCTGACGCGCCAGCCGATCCTGCTGAGCTGGATCTCTCACCACCTGACGATTCCGAGCCGGTCACGATTAATGTCCATTTACCTGCCGACGCTATATTGACGGTCAACGGGAAATCGACCGACAGCGTGGGCAGCCAGCGACAGATTGTCGCCATGCCGACCGCCGAACGGTCGGTCACGCTGCAGGCCACGGTCCTGCGTAACGGCCAGCGCATTGTGCAGCTTCGTCAGCTACGGATTACCGACGGCGACCAACCCCCGGTCGAATTCGATCTTCTCAGCACAGGTGGTATTGCCACAACGCTGACACTCCGAGTTCCCGCCGACGCACGCGTCTTGATCCAGGGCCAGCCGACGCTGGCCAGCGGTCAGCAACGTATCTTTCGCACCACGCAGTTGACCAAGGGAGAGACCTGGCCGAACTACCGTGTCGAAGTTCAACAGCAGCGCAACGGTCGACTTGTCATCAGTCGTCGTACGATCACGCTCGTTGGCGGTGGCAGCCATCAGCTGATCTTTAGCGAGTCTGCCCGGCAGGTTGCCGGCCAACCCTAGCTGGCCTGCGTTCCATCACCTCTGCTGACAGTCCATCGCCGGATTGCTGCCAGTTGCTCGGCTGGCTAACATGAGTCGTTTACCCTCCCAACAGCTGTCGGGGCAGGGGGGGTATTTCCCGCCGAGAGAATCTAATGCCTTTCGATCATATTGCCATCGCCGGCGCCACGGGTGCTGTGGGATCCATCGTCCGCCAGTTACTCGAAGAACGGGATTTCCCTTTCGAGTCGATTCGCTTCCTGGCTTCCTCACGCTCGGTGGGAAGCCAGCTGGAATTTCGTGGCGAGTCATACCAGGTCGAGGAACTGACTCGCGAATCCCTCGCCGGCCTGGACCTGTTGATCTCCAGCACTCCCGATAAAGTAGCCGCCGATCTGGTCCCCTGGGCACGCGACGCAGGGGTCATCGTGGTGGACGAGAGCGGGCAATGGCGGATGGACCCTGACGTCCCACTGGTGGTGCCAGAGGTCAATCCCGCTGCCGCGTTGCAACACAGCGGCGTGATCGCCAGCCCCAACTGTTCGACAACCCAGCTGGTGGTAGCGATGAAGCCACTGCATGATGCCGGGCGGATTCAACGCGTGATTGTCAGCACTTACCAGGCGACAAGCGGAGCTGGCCTGGCCGGACAGCGCGACCTGGAGCAGGGGACCCGGGCCACACTGGCGGGCGAAGACTACCAGAACGAGGCCTTCTCCTCACCAATCGCATTCAACCTGATCCCCCAGATCGGTTCTCCCAGGGACCAGGGATACACATCCGAAGAGATGAAGATGGTCTGGGAAACACAGAAGATCTTTGCCGATCCCTCGATCCAGATCTGCCCCACATGTGTACGGGTACCGGTCAGCAACTGCCATAGCGAGAGCGTGCTGGTTGAGACCGAGCGAAAGATCACGGTCGACGAAGCTCGCCAGCTGTTTCAACAGGCCGAGGGCATTGAGGTGATCGATGATCTGGCTCACGGCGGCTACCCGATGCCACTGGATTGTACGGACAAGGATGCTGTCTACATTGGCAGGATCCGCGAGGATCTCTCATCGCCCCATGGACTGGCTTTCTGGTGCGTAAGTGATAACCTGCGCAAGGGGGCGGCGACGAACGCGATCCAGATCGCAGAGTTGCTGGTGGCAGCCGGCCAGGGTCCCTCCTGAATCCGGACCGGCCTGCTGGGCGGAGTGGTTAGATGCGTACTTTCAAGCTCACACTCGCTTACGACGGCACCGCTTACAGCGGCTGGCAGTGGCAAGATGGCCAGCCAACAATCCAGGCGGCTGTCGAAGCAGCAATCTCCAGCGTCAGCGGGCAGCAGGCACGGGTCACGGGCAGCGGCCGCACGGATGCCGGCGTGCACGCGGCCGGCCAGGTCGCCGGCTTCTCCGTCGACACGGAATTGGCCGACGACGTGCTGGGCAGGGCACTGCAGGCAAACACGCCGCACGACATTTACGTACTGGATTGCAGCGAGGTGTCAGCGGACTTTCACCCAATCCGTGATGCGATCTGCAAGCAATACCGCTACCTGATCCAGGACAACAATCGCCATGACGTGCTGGCCCGGCACTATTGCTGGCAGATTCCATACCGGCTCGACGTGGCAGCGATGCAGCAGGCGGCACGCCAGTTAATTGGAACTCATGATTTCGCCTGTTTTGAAGCGGCTGGATCGCCGCGCAAAGATACGATCCGGACTATCAACCGGTTGTCGGTTACGTTGGACGAGCAGGATGGTATTCGCAGTATCCTGCTGGAGGTGTCTGCCAACGGCTTTCTGTATAACATGGTCCGCAACATTGTCGGTTCACTGGTCGACATCGGCCGTCAATCCGAGGCGATTGAATGGCTCAAGCAGTTGCTTGACAGTCGCGACCGCAGCCAGGCCGGCCCAACAGCTCCAGCCCAGGGACTCACTATGACCTCGGTCAGCTACCCCGACACAATCCTCCTGCAGCCGCCCGACACACGTTCGGCGGGGGGAGATCGTTAGCATGCGTGTGGCGCACATTATTACCCGCATGATTGTTGGCGGCGCGCAGGAGAACACGCTCTTCAATTGCCAGGACCTGGTGCGAGATCATGGCGACGAGGTGTTCCTGCTGACCGGCCCGTCGCCAGGTCCGGAAGGGGAGTTGCTACAGCAGGTCCAGCCCGGGGGGACTCAGATGATCACCATCCCCTCATTACGGCGAGCGATCCATCCCTGGCACGACTGGCGAGCCTACCGACAGATCAAGAAGCAGCTCAAACGGTTGCAGCCGGACGTCGTGCACACGCACAGTGCCAAGGCTGGCATGCTGGGCCGACTGGCCGCCTGGTCCCTCAAGCTGCCAGTGGTGGTTCACACCGTCCATGGAGCTCCCTTTCATCCCTACCAGTCGGCGCTGGCCCGCCGGCTGTTCCGGCGATGCGAGAAGTTTGCCGCCCGCCGCTGCCACCGGCTGATCAGCGTGGCCGATGCCATGACCGACCAGCTGGTCGAGGCAGGGGTCGCAGACCGGGACAAGTTCATCACCATTCAGAGCGGCATGGACGTGGCGAGCTTTACCGCAGCCAATCAGCTGCGGTCCCAGCGTCGGCAGGAACTTGGCTTTGAAGATGACCAGGTCGTCGTTGGCAAGATCGCTCGCCTGTTCCCACTCAAGGGACACTGTTACCTGGTGGAAGCCGCCGCTGAGATCGTGGAGTATCATCCCGAGGTCCATTTTCTGCTTGTCGGTGACGGAATCTTGCGGGCCACGCTCGAGCAACAGATCGAGGCTGCCGGCCTGGCTGACCATTTCCACTTCACCGGCCTCGTCCCACCCGACCAGATTCCCGGCCTGATCGGAGCGATGGATCTGCTGGTGCATACCAGCCTTCGCGAGGGACTCGCGCGGGCCTTGCCCCAGGCTTTGCTGGCAGGCAAGCCGGTCATCAGTTACGACGTGGATGGTGCCCGCGAAGTAGTGATTCCGGACCAGACCGGTATCCTGCTGCCCGCTCGTGCGATTGAGCCACTGGCCGAGGCAGTTTGCAGGCTGGCGGCCGATCGAGCACTTCGAGAACGTCTCGGAAAAGAGGGCCAGCGGCGGTTCAGCGTGCCCTTCGGGCACCAGCAGATGACCCGGCGAATTCGCGCCCTCTACGAGGATCTGCTGGGTTAACGGCCTTTTGCCAGGTTGCCACTTCGATTAAACTACCGCCTTTATTGGCCACCAGTGCACACTGAGCGCCGAATTCATGGGACGCGGTCGTGACTACCTCGGTTCTTACCGCCTGATCCGCATGATCAGGGCTGGGCAGACGTCCCAGGTCTGGGAAGCGGTCAACGATACGACTCGAGAAAAAGTCGCCATCAAGTCGCTGGTCCCTGAGCAGCGCCGGAACAAGCAGGAAATTCGCAACCTGCAGCACGAGCACACCGTCGCCCATGGCATCGACCATGAGAACATTGTCAGCATCCACCATGTCGACATCTCTGGCAACATACCGTACGTCGTGCTCGACTTTGTTCACGGCAAGAACCTCAAACTCATGATCCGAAATGAGTTTGAGACGATTACTTACCAGTTGCCGCAGCTGATCATACCGATGGCAATCTCACTCGGTCACCTCCACAAGGCCGGCTGGGTGCACTGCGATGTCAAGCCTGATAACTACATGATCGATAGCGAGCTGGGCGTGATCCTGATTGACTTTGCCATCGCCCGCAAGATCCGCACTGGCCTGGGTCGACTGGTCGGTAGTATCGGCAAGAACGTACAGGGAACTCTCAGCTACATGGCACCCGAGCAGATTCGTGGCAAGGCGCTCGACGGCAGGACCGATATCTACGGTCTGGGCTGCTCGATCTATGAAATGCTGACCGGTAAACCACCGTTCACCGGTGCCACGCCTGAAGAATTGTTGAACAAGCACATCAAGGCACAGGTTCCCCACGTCGAGGCGTCCAACAAAAATGTAACAGGGGACTTTGGCGATCTGTTACGGCAGCTGATGGCCAAGAAACCTGCCGACCGACCGGGTACGATGGAGAGCGTGGTGGAACGCATGAAACGCGTGCGCGTTTATAACGTGTTCCCCAAGCCACCGGCAGGCAAGGATGCGGCGAACACGACTGACGAAATCGAGTAGAGACCATGGACAACCTGGCTCCAGGCCTGGCTTTCGAGCAACCAATTTTCGAACTTGAGCAACAACTCGCCAAGCTGCGCGCCAGCACAGGGCGGGGCGATGACCACAAGCAGCAGATTCGTGAGCTCAAGAAGCAGCTCGCCGATACAACCCGGGAGGTCTACAGTAAGCTGTCGCCCTGGCAGACGGTCCAGGTGGCGCGGCACAAGGATCGTCCCCACACGCTTGATTACCTCTCGATGGTCTTCGATGAGTTCGTTGAACTTCACGGTGACCGGAACTTTGGTGACGACAGGGCCCTGCTGTCAGGTTTTGCCAAGCTCGATCAATACAAGGTGATGGTGATTGGCCATCAAAAGGGGCGTACCTACAAGCAGCGAACCGAGTGTTCCTTTGGATGTGCGCATCCGGAAGGCTATCGCAAGGCTCTTGCCAAAATGCGGCTGGCAGCCAAGTACAAGCTGCCGGTGATCACCTTCATCGATACGCCCGGAGCGTATCCCGGCGTGGGAGCCGAGGAACGTGGTCAGGCCTGGGTGATCGCCGAGAACATGTACGAAATGTCCCGACTGGAAACGCCCATCGTCTGCCTGGTGGTGGGCGAGGGGGGTAGTGGCGGGGCACTGGGCATCGGAGTCGGAGATCGGATTGGCATTCTCCAGCATGCCTACTATTCGGTTATCAGCCCGGAGGGCTGCGCTGGGATTCTCTGGAAGAGTGGTGAGTTTGCCGAACAGGCAGCCAACTCGCTGCGCTTCACTTCGGCGCATCTGCAGGAACTCGGCGTGATCGATGAGATCATCCCCGAGCCACTCGGAGGGGCCCATCGCGATCATCAGCAAATGGCGATTCGGGTCAAGCAGTTCCTGATCCAGTCACTCCGCTCACTGGTCAATGTGCCACAGGCGGAGTTGTTGGAGAATCGCTACGAGAAGTTTCGCTGCATGGGGGTTTTCCTCGACGGGCCGGCAGATGAATCGTCAGACGACTGAGCCCGCATCGGCCGCTGGATATTTAGGGAATCTGTCAGAGTGATTGATGGAATCTGAACATACCGAAACAAGCAGCGAACCGCCGAGGCGTCCGGTTCTTTCACTTTCGAAACGAAAGAAACTGCTGTTCGCCAGCCTGGTCCTGTTCGCCTGCTATGCGACCGCTGAGTTGGTGATGACCATCCTCTACATGCAGGGAATCCTCTCACCAGCCCTCAAGTCGACGGTCGTGCTGGAAGAAGCCAGCCAATATGGAAGCACCCGTTTTGATCCGATCCGCGGCTGCTACCTGACGCCCCATCCTGCTCGCACGGCTATTGTCGCATCAAATGGCAGGATCGAAACAGTCGGTGTCGTACGCGGTAACAACCAGGGATTTCCCGATCGGGATGATTTCCAGGTCAAGCGGGGAGCAGGGGCCTCTCGCCGCTATGCCGTCTTTGGGGATTCCATGACGGCGGCCCAGTTCCTCGCTCGTAACTGGCCAGACACGACCGAGGACATGGCTGGCGACAGCCAGCAACCGCTGGAACTGTATAACTTTTCCATCTTCGGCGGCGGGCTGGACAACTGGAAGAGTGTCATTGTGGATCACCTGGATGCCGAAGAGTACGAGCTGGACGGAGTCATTTTTGCTGTCTGTTGTGACGACCTTCACCGCGCATTCACATTCTGGGACGACAGCCAGGTACAAATCGACTCGCAGGGGAGGAAGTTCGCCAGTTATGGTCGTATCCCGTCGCGAGACAAGCTGGACAGGCCAGCGAATCTTGCCCAGGCATCCCTTTTCATTTCACCCATCAACTGGCGGTTGCTCAGTAGCAATGAGTTTGACCGCCTGCTCGCTGGCGAAACTCGGCTGGCCATCGACCGTGAATTCAAACTTTACCTGACTTCACGATGCGTCGCGGGACTGGCTCAACTGGGGGGGGGGGATTTGAACCCGATTCCCAAGTTTCCGGCCATCGATCCCAGCTGCCTGCCATCTATGGATGAGATTGCCCTGTACCTGCAGCGGCGGCGATTGCCATGCCTGGTTGTGCAGGTGCCACTGCGTCACGAACTGCTGGCCCGGGTAGGGAAACTCGATACGCCGGATATCCCTCAACAGACACTCTATTTTGCTGATCGTATCGGTGCGGCGGTTGTTGACGGCTCGGCAGCTTTCAACGGACTGGATGCAGCGGAAATTCGTGACTGTTGGTTGCCACATGACGGCCACTGGGGCCAGCTAGGCTCAGATCGCTTTGCAGTCCACATGCTCGCGACGATCCGGGCCTGGCAGACGCACTAGGGCAGGAAAGTGGTGCTAACGGCGCAGAATCCTACTATATCAGCCCAAAAGCGACCGCTGCCCAACGTCCGATAATGTTTCTTATGTTCGGTTCCCGCTCTATCGGTCCAGACAGTTGATATTCCCGCTTTCACTGCCAGGGACGACTCTCGCACGCGAACTCAGCACTGCTCCCCGAACAGAATCACTCCCCCCTACCAGACGGCCCCTACCAGTCTGCCCCTGTCAGTCTGCCCACTGGACAGCAGCAGAAACCACAAGATGCTATAAAACACCCATGACGTTTTTTCCCTGGAAGACGCTGCTTTTCGTCCTGCTGGCACTCCCGCTGACAACCGTCACTGCGGAGCAGAGTCACTGGTCGCTTATCCCGCCACAGAGGCCCTCCTTACCGCTCATCGAAAACGCCCTCTGGTGCCGTACGCCGGTTGATTATTTTGTTCTGCAGAGGCAGCAGCAGCGAGGGCTCCAGCCCTCGCTGCAGGCACCACGAGATGTCCTGATCCGTCGCGCCTCGATGGATCTGACCGGCTTGCCGCCAACACGCCAGCAGGTCGAATCGTTTCAAAACGATAACCAGCCGGGGGCCTGGAACCGGGCGATCGAGCTTTTGCTGGCCTCACCTCAGTATGGAGAACGCTGGGGCCGACACTGGCTGGACCTGGCCCGCTACGCCGATTCCAACGGATTTGAATTTGATTTCGTACGGCCTCATGCCTGGCACTACCGGGACTACGTGATTGCCAGTTTCAACCAGGACAAGCCCTATGACACTTTCGTCCGCGAGCAGCTGGCAGGAGACGAAATCAACCGCGATGACTTCTTCAGCTGGGTGGCGACGGGCTTTTGTCGCAATGGCCCCACCGTTGGCAACCAGACGCTCGAGAAAAACCGTTACGAGGAACTGCACGATGTGATCTCGGTAACTTCCGAGGTTTTTCTTGGCCTGACAATTGGATGTGCCCGTTGTCATGACCACAAGTTTGACCCGATTTCCCAGGCAGATTATTACTCGCTACTGGCGATATTTCATACCACGGGCAAGCGATCCCAGCTGCTCGGAACTGCCGAGGATCGCAGAAACAACAGCAACTGGGAGGCACGTATCCGGGAACTGCGGAAGAAAATGAAACAGCTCTCTCGCACCCCGGCCCGTGGCGATTGGCAACTGCATGATGGCGAACTGCAGCAGCGGGCAATGGCTCCCAATGTGCGTCTTGGTTTTGGCAACCCCGACTGGACAGACTACACGGTCAAGCTGGAATTCATGAAGACGTCGGGCACCCGCCAGCCGTTCAATTTTGAGGCTGGAATCTATCTCGTCCTGAGGGCCAGTGAATTCAAGAATGGCCTGGCCCTGCACCTGGGCGCCTCTGACAATCGAGAGCATGCGATCCAGCGTGAGGTTAATAACAGCCCCGCCCTGCTCGCCCCGCGAATCGCCGGAGCGATCCAGGAGGGACGCTGGTACCGGCTGCAGGTCCGTGTGAAGGGGACGTCCCTGCAGGCCTGGCTCGACGACCAGCACTTGTTCTCTGTCGACAATGGCAACCTTGCCGGCGGGCAGATCAACCTGGTCAACTGGCTCTGCCAGACAAGATGGCGAAATCTCCGCATTACCACTCCAGCTGGCGCCGTGCTGCAGGAGGGTTTCCTGCCAATCAACCAATCCCTTCTCGCCGCCGCCAGCACGGTCGACTTCACCCGTGATTCGCTGAATGCAGAGATTGCTGGTCTGGAAGCACAAATCGCCCGCCTGCCAATCGCGATGTCCATCACTGACGACAGCCCCCAGGCACGCGAAACACGAATCCAGCTGCGCGGTGACTATCGAACGACCGGCGACGTCGTGGAACCAGGCGTCCCCCCTGCCCTTACCCCGCAGGCGGTTGCTTTTCCGCCATCTGTCGAGGGTGCTACCACGACGGGGCGCCGCCTACTGCTGGCCAACTGGATCACCGCGAAAAGTAATCCGCTGACGGCACGGGTTATGGTCAACCGCATCTGGCAACATCATTTTGGCCGCGGCCTGGTTGAAACTCCCAGCAACTTCGGGCTGATGGGCAGCGAGCCCAGCCACCCCGAACTGCTCGACTGGCTGGCCATCGAGTTCATGGACTCGGGCTGGAGCATCAAGCAGATGCACCGCTTGATCATGCAGTCAGCCAGCTACCGACAATCGTCCATCCAGGACAAGCACACGATGGGGCCACGTCCCGATCCGGACGCCACCTGGCTGACCCGCTATCCCCAGCGCCGGCATGAAGCGGAAATCATCCGCGACCGCATTCTCTGGGCCAGTCGTTCCCTGAACCGGCAGATGGGAGGACCAGGCGTGATGCCGAGGATCCATCCCAGCGTGGTCGCCTCCAGCACCACCCGCAAGTGGCCAACCGTGGAGCAGGAAGGACCGATCCACTGGCGACGAAGTGTCTACATCTTTGTCCGCCGTTCGGTGATGTTCCCTTTCCTGGAGTCTCTTGATGCACCGGTCACGACGCAGAGTTGTGACCAGCGAGTGGCCACCACTGTGCCCACACAGGCCCTGCAGATGATGAACAGTCATTTCGTCAACGAACAGGCCGGCCTGATGGCCCGGACCATCCTGCATGATCATGCCGGGTCCCTCGCAGCGCAAATCGAGCTGGTCTTCTGGCGAGCGCTGTCCCGCCCTCCCGACAGGGCCGAGAAGAAAGACTGCCTGCAGTTCCTGCGGATGATGGCGGACGATCACCGCCAGCAGCTTTCCGACGACAACCTCTCCCAGGATGAGCTGGCCAGCACGATCGAGGCCCGTGCCCTGGAGGACCTCTGCCACGTGGCCTTCAATCTCAACGAGTTTGTCTTCCAGCAGTAAAACAGGACCCCAGCCGATGGATCCCGATTCACTCCCGATTAACGACCAGCCGACGATCCACGACCGGTTCGTGAATCGCCGTCGCCTGTTACAGACAGCCGGTGCCGGGTTTGGTGGCCTGGCCCTGCAACACCTGCTGGGACAGGAAGGGAGACTCCGTGCCGCGGATGCTGGCAATCCACTGGCAGCCAGGCCGGCTCATTTCGCCGCCCGGGCCAAATCCGTGATTTTCATCTTCGCCTACGGGGGGCCCAGTCACGTCGACATGCTGGACTACAAACCAGCCCTGGAAAAATGGCACGGCAAGTCGATCCCGGTCTTCGCCAAGGAAGACGCCTTTAACACAACGACCAAAGACACCGCGATGAAAAGCCCCTACAAGTTTCGCCGGCATGGCGAATCGGGCATCGCTGTCTCCGAGTTATTGCCTCATATCTCGACCTGCGTGGACCAAATCTGCGTGATCAACTCCATGCACTGCGAATCAAACAACCATGCCCCAGCAACTTTCCAGATGAACACCGGCTTCACCCTCTCAGGACGCCCCAGCATGGGATCCTGGGTCACTTACGGGCTGGGCAGCCAGAGCGACTCGCTGCCGGCCTTCGTGGTCATGTGGGATCATCGTGGCGGACCAGTCGGGGGTGCCCAGAACTGGACATCCGGCTTCCTCCCGGCAGCCTACCAGGGGACACCGTTTCGCAGCCAGGGAGAGCCTATTATCGATCTCCGCCTGCCCGCGGGGCAGACTGCCGAACAACAAAAGAAACGCCTGGCGCTGCTGGCCAGGCTGAATGCCCGCCACCTCGAAAAGAATCCCGCGGAGGCCAGCCTGTCAGCTCGTATCCAGTCTTATGAACTTGCCTACAGGATGCAGATGTCGGCACCCGAGGCTGTCGACCTGGACCAGGAAACCGCCGAGACACAAACTCTGTACGGACTCGACAGGCCAATCAGCTCTTACTTTGGTCGCCAGTGCCTGCTCGCCAGACGCCTGGTAGAACGGGGCGTGCGGTTTGTCCAGATCTACTCCGGTGGTGCGGACCAACAACTTAGCTGGGATGCTCATAGCAACCTGCGTGCAAACCTGGAACAACACTGCCCCGAGATCGATCAGCCTGTTGCCGGCCTGATCAAGGACCTGGAACGGCGTGGACTCCTTGATGAAACGCTGATCGTCTGGGGAGGTGAATTCGGACGCATGCCGACCAACCAGGGAACGATCGGCCGGGATCACAATCCACGTGGCTTCACCACCTTCCTGGCAGGAGGCGGTGTCCGTGGTGGCATGACCTATGGCGCAACCGATGAATTTGGCTACGCCGCAGAACAGAATCCTGTCTCGGTCCACGACCTGCATGCCACCTGCCTGCACCTGCTGGGGATGGATCACGAGCAGTTAACCTATCACCATCGCAGCCGGGAAATGCGATTAACCGATGTCGCCGGAAACGTGCTTGACGATGTCCTGTCATAGAGCTGCAAAACAATGCCCCCCTGCCAAGGAGCCTGTTGATGACCACGATAGACGACAAGACTCGCGCCACGGCGATGCTAATCTCCAGCGTGCTGTTTCGCGCCACGTTGATCGGATTTGGTGTACTGCTGATCTCCTGCATTCCCATGCTCTTGCTGACCGACCAGATCCATGAAATTCACAACAGCATGATTGAAATTCCACGGGAGGAATACAACGCCTTGATCTTTGCCTGGCTGGGCAACATGAAGATCCTGGTGATCGTGCTCTTCCTGCTACCGGCGATTGCTATCCGCTGGGCGCTGAAGAAGAGTTGAGAGTCTCTGGTTCTGCAGCCTCAACGAACCGTCAGCGGCCTGGGCCGCGAAATCACTCCGAGTCCGGAGGATTGAACAGCCCCGACACACCCCCCTGCTGGCCACGGGGCGGATGAGCACGAACGGCCTCCTCGTTGACTTCCGTTCCCCAGCCCGGGCCGGTCGGCAGGTGCAAGTAACCATTCTCAATCCTCGGTTGCACGGTGACCAGGTCGTCGTGCCAGGGCACTGTATCGGGGTCAATCTCCATGATCCGCAGGTTCGGCACGACCGCTGAGAAGTGGGCGTTCATCATCGTTGCCAGGTGGCCATAAAAGTTGTGAGGGGCCACGTTGACCTCATAGATATCGGCCAGGGATGCAATCTTGACTCCCTCCGCCACGCCGTTCCAGGGAGTGTCGATGATTGCCACATCAACCGACTGGGCATCCAGGAACGGCTTGTAATCACGACGGCCAAACAGGCACTCGCAACTGGCTACCGGAATCGTTGTCTGCTGGCGGATATAAGACAGTGCCTCGGGACTGGTTGTGTCCAGCTCGATCCAGAACAGGTCAAACGGCTCCATCGCCCGGGCCATCTTGAGGAAGCCCTCGGTCTTGAAGTTGAAATTCAGGTCTACCAGGATATCCATCTCCGCTCCCGCCCCCTCCCGGAAGGCTGCCAGCTGGTCCGTCATGGCATCCAGCACATGCCGGTCCGCGTTCAGCTCCGGGAATCCCTCGCCGCGGACAAATCCCGGAGCGTGTAATCGAGGGTTGTCGCCAAGCAGGTAGATGTTTGCCTTCAGGGCCGTGTAGCCCTTGGCCACCACTTCCTTGCCCAGCTCGACAACATCATCAAGTGTGCGGAGCGGCGGGATCTGCATTTGTTCGGCCCAGGACAGTCGGTAGGTGCCACAGTGGGACCAGTAGAGCCGGATCTTATCGCGTTGCGGACCACCCAGCAGCTCATAGACGGGAATATCGAGTGCCCGGGCCTTGATATCGAGCAGTGCATTCTCGATCGCTCCAATCGCCTGCTGCGCCATCCCGCCACTCGCCTGCCGCCGGACCGCATACATCTCGGCCACCAGCGCCTCGTAGGGACGGGGATCTCGACCCAGCAGCTGCGGTGCCAGGTTCTCTATAGCACTCGTTACACCGACGCCGCCAAATGACTCGTTGTACTCACTCCATCCCACCAACCCCTCGTCGGTGGTGATCTTAACGAAATCCAGGTTGCGAAATCCGCCATCCGCATGCAGGCACTCAAGTGCAGAGATCTTCATTGCTATTACTCCGGCCAGGAAACTGACGGGCATTGTAGCAGTTCAGTTCCCAGCGAGGATTGAGCCAGGCTGGAGAGACCAGCCGTTAGCTGCTGACTTCATCGCCCTGCTCTTCGACCGGTTGCAGCAGCCGCTGCACCTTCTGCTGGACATCCCCTGGCAGGTAGGAATTGGACCGCACCAGCAGCGATGTGATCCAGCGTCCGGACTGCGACTCAGTGATCCGGCTGCGTCCTGATGGCCCCGACAGTGAGAGGCCGACCAGCGTGACCACAATACAAAGCAACAGTCCGTTGATAATGCCACATGCCGCGCCAGCCCGCCGATCGAATCGGGCCAGTCCCTGGCGACGAATCCAGGACATGAAAATACGGTAGATCAACCAGATCATTGTCGCGACCACGGCGAACACGATCGCCATCGCCAGGTAGCTGCCAGCCGGACCGACCATCGTTAGCTGCTCGGCAAGGTCTCCACGTAATTGTACAGCCAGCAAGCTGCCGATCGTGAGTGTGGCGATCCAGGCGACTTGCCAGGCCAGGCCCTTCCAGGCACCAAACAATATCGCCACGATGGCAATCGCGCACATTATCAGGTCGTAACCGGCCATGGCAGCCCACCGCTGAGAATCAGAGGATATCTACTCTGTCTATCGGCTTTCCAGGCATAAACTCTATGCTCCAGATCGGCCCTACCAGCTTTCCAGCACGAGGGTTACAGGGCCGTCATTCACCAGCGAGACGTCCATCTGGGCGGCAAACTGGCCCGTGGCCACGCGAATGCCCTGCTCGGCAACCTGCTCGACAAACCGTTCATAGAGCTGTTCGGCCAGCTCAGGTGGCGCTGCGGCGGTGAAACTGGGACGGCGCCCTTTGCGACAGTCACCCCACAATGTGAACTGGCTGACGACCAGCATTGCACCACCTGTCTCCAGCAAGGAACGGTTCATCTTGCCGTCGTCGTCTGCAAAGATTCGCAGGCCAACCAGCTTGTCCACCAGCTGCGTCACCTGCTCCTCGCCGTCCTGCTGGCCAACGCCAAGCAGGACAAGCATGCCACTGCCGATCTCACCGACCAGCTCCCGGTTGACCCGTACGGACGCCTGGCGAACACGTTGTATGCAGACTCGCATGATGAATCCAGCCGTCCTGTGCCGTAACCCGTAACCCCTAACCACCCGCCTGCTCTGTCTTTTCTTCCACCAGCTCAAGGATCTCATCGATCAGCTGATAATGTTCTCCCACCAGGCCGACCTGTTTAAGGAAAGCCGAGGCAATCAAGCAGGTGCCGGCAATCGCCACCAGTCGATGTGGCAGCACCCAGATGCCGGAGTTCGTCGTATTGGCACTCGGATCGGACGCACCGCCGAGAATGATGATCGCCAGCAGGGCACAATTGACCATCATCCACCAGGGATAATTCCGTCGCTTGATCTGCTTGCTGCGATCGATCAGTATCGGATCCAGTCCGTAGGCCTCAGTCACTTCACGACACCAGCGACCGGTACCAAGGAAGTAGGTAAGCGAGATACTATTGAGCAGCAGCGTGACAAGTGCTGCCAACAGGCCGAGCAGGAAGTGCAGAGTCTGGCGGCTGCGAACCGGCTGGTACTTTTCCGCTTCGGCTGCAAAGCCCTGACGGGCCGTTTTCAGTTGCTGGGACGGCGGTTGTCCCGGAATCTGCTGGCGCTCGGCCTCTGCCAGGTCTGCCATCGCCTGCCGGTATTCCCCTGCAGCGGCATTTGTATCGCCCCCGGTCAGTCCAATGACGACGTTGGCCACCAACAGTGAGGTCGCGAACAGACCGAGAGCAAGATAAATCCGTGACACGCCCCTGACCCCTAAGCACTAGGCACTGACCACTATTCCTTAACCTCTCAGCGGTCCTGCCCCAACCCCACCTGGCTGAGAAACTTGTCGGTGCGGTCGATCACGACCTGGTCACCCCGCTGGTACTCGAACTGCGAGGCTTCCATCTGGACGCGCCGCGTGACCTTACGGAGTTGAATTGTGACCATCGGAATTAGCTCACGTCCCTTCCGATCTGTGCCCGACCGCTTGAGGTACTGGATTTCATAGGGGAACAGCGGAAACACCTTATCGCGGCCCAGCACCAGTCGGACTGCATCCGGCAAGTGTTCGGGCAGGACGCCCGCGGGTCGCTTGAAACGTGTTTGCAGCTCTGCCAACTGCTGCGGCTTCCAGGAGCCGACAATCACCCAGACCGGAGTATTGCCCAGGCTGGATTCGCTCACGGAGACAAACTGGAACTGCGCTTCGAGGCTGGCGAGCAAGCGTGGCAAGCCCCCCAGCACCATCCAGCTGCCTGACTGTGCAGCGTCCGCATCGGGCTGCCGCTGCTCGGTCGCCTGTCGCACCCGGCGCAGGTCGATACGGCTGAGTGTTGTTCCGGAGGGAAAATCCTCGCGTGTCCAAAGGTGCCGTCCATCGCTGACCTGTGTCAGACTGGTCAACTCACCTGCTGCCTGCAATTTCAATTCCAATCGCAGCCGCTTGTTGGCACCCACTCCAAAGTGCCGATACTGGCCCGTCCCCAGCAGCTGCTGGCCATAGAGGCTAACCTGCTGCTGAATATTGGCCTGCAGCACCTCTTCCCTTATAAGCTGCGCTGTGGCCTGCTGGACTAGCTGCTGGCCATCCGCATCTTTATTGACAACCCCCTGCCCTGCGGCCGAGCCCGACTCGGCGCTTGCATCCGGCAATCTGGCGAAACTGGTCAACCTGGGTACCAGCCGATCGGACGTAAACACGGCCAGCAGGCTGGCGGCGGCGACTATCACAATAGGCAATTTGTACTTCATGCTCCGGTTATGCCGATTTTACCAAAGATTCGGGTTATGGTCAGCCGAGAATAAGACACCAGAGAGCCATAGCGCTGCGCGAAAGCTGCTTTGATGGTCGGGTGGCATTTTAGGCACCCAGAACATAAGAGGTCGAGGTCAATTGAGTCTTGTTCGCCCTTCACGTTGTCGTGGCAAGCAGGTGCAAAACCAAGTCTGGAGATAGCGGGAATTCGATCGCCACGAGTCAACGCGACCAACGGCGAAACCCAACCAAGGGAATGACAATGAAAACACAGCCTTTCTTCACGTTTCTGGCAATGGCAGCCATCATGACTGCGGTCGGTTGCGGCTTTAACAAGCAGCACAACCTTCCACCCGCTCACCAGATGATGCATCCTGGACCGGGCGTTGATGGTCCTGGTCCTGCGGTGATGATGCCAACCTCACACCAGATGGCGATGCTCCAGGGCCAACCACCGGCTGCGGCACCGACCACACAGGTGATTTTCGTACGGCCCGAGGGGATCCAGGTTTTCCTTCCCAACGCAACCGGCAGTGATTTTTCCGAGAATCCGTTGATCCTGCCTGCTCGCGAAGACCTGGTCCAGGGCGGTCTTTACCGGATGAAGTTAAGTGGTCTGCCGAACCGGCCAGCCACGGACCTTTATCCCACGATTGAGATCGGCGTTCCCACGCCGAGAACGGAAGCGTACCTGGCGCACAACGCAATTCCGATCCAGTTCACAGAAGAGGACTTTGACCAGGTTGTGACCGGCAACTTTGTCACCAAGGTGATCTACCTGCCGGATCCTGAATTCCAGGAACTGGCGATGGCCGGGATCGAAACGCTCGTCAGCACCCGCCTCGATCCGGGCGAGGATCCGATCGTCGAGGCCGATCGACGCGGTTCGATCATGGCGATCATCCGCATGGGCAACAAGAACGTTGTTTCACCCGGTTTACCTGGGGGCGGTCAACGCTCGGGCGGACCAGCGGTACCTTCGCAGTACATATCCGGTGTGAATGCCCCGGCTTATGGAATGCCATCCTCGGCAACCAACATTGGCTTGCCAGGCCCACCGCACATTCCTTTGGGTGGACCTGCTGGCATGAGGAATTACACCATTCACAACCACACGCGAATGGACATACCTGACCCGACCCAGCAGATTGATGTCCACGTGCGTCAGACGCCGGGTTACAGCTATCCCAAGCAACCGAATCGCGTTTTCATCCGCGAACAGAACATTCAACCCTCCTATCCTTTCGCACAACCGCGGAACGTCCGCAGCCAGGTATTGCCCTAAGGAGCCACTTGCGGACCCAAGCCCAGGGGGCAGAACCCTCTCCCGGACGACCGGGGGAGGGTCTCCGCACATACTGAGCCCGCACTCCTCTCCCCCCCTCCCCTTCCACTCGCAGGACATTCAGCAGGTGCATTCGCCTCCCCAATTATCCAGGCAGACGATCTTCCCGGCGGCCCTGGCCATCCTCGTGCTTGCCACGTTCAGCGTTCCGCTGGTAGCCCAGCTACCCTCGCCGAGTCGTGCGCCGCGCGGCAACACCTGGCTACCGCCCGGCGAGATCGGCCAGCGCCAGTTGATGCGCAGCCCGACCCTGCCCGCTTATTTTCAGCCAGTGGAGTTTCAGCTGCCTGACTCCGTTCGGATTGCCCCTGCCATGGACGGTCGGTTCCTGGCACCGCAAGCGGGTCCGGTCAAAGCAGGCCTGTTGATCGGCAGCGTGTATCGTTTCCGCGTGACCGGCATTCCGAATCACATTGGCGAGGAAGTCTATCCGTCAGTCGAACTGCTTGATCGACTCTATCCGCCGCCGGGTCGAGCGACCGACTTTCCGATTCCGATCACGCTGAGCGTATCCGAGCTGGAAAAAGCGTTGGCAGGACGCTTCATCACACGCGTGATCTACCTGGAGGATCCCCGCAAGGCATTCCCGGCAGCCCAGCACCCCACACGACAACTTACTTACGACGTTCCATCTCACACCGATCCGCTCGACTTTGCCCAGCAACTCGGTCGCCCAGTGGCGATCTTGCGACTGGGATCCCGGATGCCAGGTCGTGACCGAGTCAGCGGCCGATTCCTGTTCGCCACGCCACCCTGGCAACCGCTCTCGAGTAACAACGAGGCTCCGGCCGATGCGGTCCAGCGACAGCCAGCTATCCCGCGAATCCGCATTGCCAGGCCAGCCGGACCGCCATTCCGCTAATCCTCCCAGGCAGAGACACCACCGATGACCCGCTCGATCACCATTTCCAACCCGACCAGCTGGCGTATCGACGCCTGGCGGCTGTTCTGGATTTGCGGCATATCGCTGCTGCTCTCCGCCTGCCGAACACCGCTCCAGCGATCGCAACATCAGCTCATCCCCGGCCCAGCTGCAGACCAGCAGGCTGCGGTCCAGGCACGAATCAGTGACCAGGATAGGGCGCCAGCGGTTGTCTCGATCCAGTCCGATCCATTGCCAGAAGCGGCCACCGTGACGCGCACCGAGGGGCAGGTCCCTGTCCGGCAGGCAGTCTACCAGCAGCCTCCAGCGGTCCGCAGCTCAACACTTCCACCCATCCACCAGACCGGCAGGATCCCCTACCCTGACGCCTGGCCCACGAATCGGCCGCCTTCCGGTTGGCCAGCCGACGAGTACTTGCTGCAGGGTGGTGACCGGGAACAGCACGTCAATGTGGGCAGGGACTGGAGTGTCGACAACCTCGACTCCGAGGATGCCGTGGTTCATTACCACACACTGGAAGGGGAGCTGGTCATCCAGCCGACCAACCGGATTCCCATTTACGCGCCACGGTTTGGCAGTGTTCGCCGGATGGACGGCATGATCCAGCTGAAGGCACAAGAAAAGCTGGCTGGCTATGACCGCCCGACCGGGCTGATCCAGAGTGACAGGACCACCGGGACGCACGACCTGTTACAGCAGGAGCAGCTGCAGCACAACCTGGTGGCCCGCTCGACGACGACTTTCCGCGAACAGACCCAGAGCCTGGGCCTGAACAATCGGCACGGGGCGCTGGAGGACAGCGGGCGTGCCAAGCTGAGCGAGGGCGTTGGGCGCGACGCCTGGGTAGAAGCACTCAACAGTGAAAAGCCGCGGCTCGGTGCCAGCATCGACAGGCCGCAGACCGGTCTGATCAAGCAGCAGCCGCAGCTAACCCAGGACCGTATTACGCCGGCTCAGAAAGCTGCCAGCCGCGGCCCGGGGTCGCTTGAGACCTACCAGCTTCGCGACGGCAAGAGCCTGCTGGAGATTACCAAGTCCTCCACAACGGGAGCTGTCCAACCGGGTGACACAATCACCTTCACAATCCGCTTCAAGAACGTTGGCACGCTGGCGGTCGGCAACGTGACGATCGTCGACCATCTCACCAGCCGGCTGGAATATGTGGAACAGAGCCAGCAGAGCAGTATGGCGAGCGACTTCTTCGCGATCACCAGCAGCCAGGAAGGATCGACGATCCTGCGCTGGGAAATCAACGAGCCGCTGGAAGTGGGCGAGGGGGGCGAGGTCACATTCGAGTGCCTCGTACGCTAACGGCAGACGACAACGCCCTGCCCTGCTGCTGCCAGCCAGCCAGCAGACTCATGGACGCTCGTCGACTCGCTTTCTCAACAGCCGTGAGTGATACTATCGAGACGCTGTCCCAGTCTCCAGATACTGGGACCATCGCTCATCTTCGGGGAGTCGCACCGATGTCCAAGTACGCTATCACCGCCCTCCTGTCAGCTGGCCTACTTGTGCTCCTTGCTAGCCCGGCCACTGCCCAGCAGGCCGACGAAAGTCGCAGTACCGAGCGCGGCGATCAGATGATTGCCAGCTATTTCGAGAATCAAACAGCTCGCCTGGAAGCAGCCAGCCTGGCCGGCATCGAAACGCTCGAGGACTGGGAAAAACAAAAGAGCGTGCTGCGCGGGCAATTGCTGTCGATGCTCGGACTCACGCCCCTGCCAGAGAAGACTGATCTCAAACCGGTCGTCACAGGCATCACCGAACACGAGGAATTCACGGTCGAGCAAGTGCAGTTTCAGTCCCGGCCCGGCCTCTATGTGACAGGCAACCTCTACATCCCCAGGAACCGACCCGGTCCGCTGCCCGCCATCCTCTACGTCTGCGGCCACGGCCGCGTAAAGATCGACGGCGTCAGCTATGGCAACAAAGTCCATTACCAACACCATGGCGGCTGGTTCGCCCGCAACGGATACGTCTGCCTGACGATCGACACACTCCAGCTGGGTGAAATCGAGGGAATCCATCACGGCACCTATCGCGAGGACATGTGGTGGTGGGTCAACCGTGGCTACACGCCCGCCGGCGTGGAAGCCTGGAATTGTGTTCGCTCACTCGATTACCTGCAGTCACGGCCTGAGGTCGACGGCCAGCGACTGGGAGTTTCCGGTCGCTCCGGCGGCGGCGCTTACAGCTGGTGGATCGCCGCCATCGACGAGCGAGTCAAGGTTGCAGTCCCCGTGGCCGGCATCACCGACTTGCGTAATCATGTCGTCGACGGCTGCGTCGAAGGGCACTGCGACTGTATGTACATGCTCAACACCTTCCAGTGGGACTATGCCCAGGTCGCTGCACTGGTCGCACCCCGGCCGCTGCTGATCAGTAACACGGACCGCGACGGGATCTTTCCTGTCGACGGTGTCTTTCGTATCTACCAAAAGGTGCGCAAGATCTACGAGCTGTACGATGCCGGTGACAAGCTGGCACTGCATGTCACAGCCGGCCCGCACAAGGACACCCAGGAGCTGCGTGTACACGCTTTTCGCTGGTTCAACTTCCACCTTCAGGAGGGCAAGACCGACCTGCTGGAGACAACCGCCGTCAAGTTCTTCGAGCCCCCCCAGCTGAAGGTCTTCGACCAGGCCCCCGCCGATCAGCGCAACACCACGATCCACGAGACATTTGTGCCACTGGCGGCGCCGGCAGCCGTTCCCAGTTCACCGTCCGACTGGAAGCAGACGAGCCGCGGCTGGATGCAAGGGCTGCAGACTACCTGCTTTGGCGGCTGGCCGGCCACACCCAGGCCAATTGAGCTGCAACAGGCGACTGAAGAAGAAGTCGACAACGTGACGCTGCGGGTGTTCGAATTTGATAGCCAGGAGGGTATCCGCCTGCCGCTGATCATGACACACCGCAAGGCCCTCAAGAGACCCAGCCATTGGGTTGTGCAGGTGCTGGACGAAGAACAATGGAACGCCCTGCTGGCGACCTACGGCCACCATTTTCCGTCGCTGGCAAAGCTGGCTACCGCAGACCTGCCCGACAGGAACAACGAGCGTTGGCTAGCCGAACAGCAGCAGTTCCAACAAAGCAACTCGGTCACAATCTACTTCCCACCACGTGGCATCGGTCCTACCGCCTGGGATCCAGCCGACTTCAAACAGAATCAACACCAACGCCGCTTCTACCTGCTCGGTCAGACTCTCGACGGCATGCGCACCTGGGACGTTCGCCGCGCCATCCAGGCGGTCCGTACCGACAAGGTCTATGAGCGCACACCGATGAGCCTGGAGAGCCATGGCAGCATGGCCGGCATCACTCTCTATGCCAGCCTGTTCGAAGAGAACATCTCTCGTCTCACGCTTCATCAGCTGCCGACGTCTCACCGACAGGGGCCGTATTTCCTCAACGTTCGCCGCATCCTGGATATACCCCAGGCGGTGGCGATGGCCGCCAAAGCGAGCCAGCTGATTCTGCATTCAAGTTCGCCGGACGACTGGAAGTTTGCAACGCAGACCGTCAAGCAGCTTGGCTGGGATGCTTCGCAGATTCTATTTCCGACTGCCGATAAGTAGCGTGTGGATGCACGTTACAGGCTACAGGTTTGGGGGCTACAGGTTATGTCAGAAGGTTGGATTGCTGAGCGGGCGAATTCCTTTGACAGCAGTGGGATTCGCAAGGTCTTTGAGCTGGCTCGCTCACTGGACGACCCGATCAATCTCTCCATCGGTCAGCCTGATTTTGATGTTCCCGAGCCGGTCAAACAGGCGGCGATCGAGGCGATCAAGGCCGGCAAGAACAGCTACTCGGTCAGCCAGGGCATCGCCGAGTTACGCGAGCGGCTGCAACAGCAGGTTGACGAACACTACGGCCACCCGGACCGCAAGGTCTTTGTCAGTTCCGGAACCAGTGGCGGTCTTGTGCTGGCAGCGCTGTCGATGATCAATCCCGGCGACGAGGTAATCATCTTTGATCCCTTCTTCGTGATGTACCCGCCCCTGGTCCTGCTGGCTGGCGGCGTGCCGGTGCTGGTCGACACCTATCCCGACTTTGTGATTGACGTCAACAAGGTCGAGGAAGCGATCACTGAGCGGACCAAGATGATCCTCTTTAACAGCCCGGCGAACCCCACCGGGGTGGTCGCGGGCGCCGGCCAGGTGGAGGACCTGGCCCGGCTGGCCGAACGCCACGACCTGGCACTGGTCTCGGACGAGATCTACCAGCGATTCTGTTATGACGGTCCCTTTTCCAGCCCCGCTTCTTTTAACGATCGCACCATCGTGATCGATGGCTTCTCCAAAAGCCATGGCATGACTGGCTGGCGGCTGGGAATGGTCCACGGACCGTCCCAGGTGATCGATACGATGATCAAGCTGCAGCAGTACAGCTTTGTCTGCGCCCCACAGCCCTTCCAGTGGGCTGGGCTGGCTGCCCTGGACGTCGACCCCAGCGGCCATGTTGACGATTACCGCAGCAAGCGAGATCGCATTGTCAGCGGGCTAGCGGACCACTACGACGTGGTACGGCCGGGTGGTGCCTTTTACCTCTTCCCGGGCCTGCGCAGCGGAACTGGCGAGGAACTCGTCCGGCGGGCGATCGAGAAGAACCTGCTGATCATCCCTGGCAACATTTTCAGCGACCGGGACACGCATATACGTATCTCCTACGCTGCCGATGATGACACCATCGATCGTGGTATCGAGGTGCTGAGAAAACTCGTTAGCTAGACCCCTCCCATGGCCCCCATGCTCTCCTCGCCACCTGTGGTGAGCGGACTCGCATGGAGTTCCTCTGCGACGGGTCACTCAGGCGCTCTTGCTCTTCTTCGGCTGATCGCTCGGCTTGAACATCGCTCGCTTTCCGTCCACGATTTCATCATCCAGCACGAACGATCCGGCACCGCGGTTCTCTGGCAGCTCATACATGATGTCGAGCATCACTTCCTCGATGATACTGCGTAATCCACGCGCCCCGGTGGCCTTGGTGAGTGCCTTACGGGCAATCGCCTCGAGTGCCTTCGGGGTGAATTCCAGCTGGCAATCTTCCATCTGGAAGAGGCTCTCGAATTGACGCACGAGGGCGTTCTTCGGTTCGGTAAGCACACGCACCAGGCTTTCTTCATTGAGCGGCTCAAGGGCAGCACAGATTGGCAGCCGGCCAATCAGTTCCGGGATCAAGCCAAACTCCAGCACATCCTCCACCGTGACTTGCGGCAGAAGTTGTGCAAGTTCCAGCTGTTCTCCGACAACCGTCTGCTGTCCAAACCCGATGGTCTGCGAGCCGATCCGGCGTCGGATAATATCTTCGACGCCGACAAAGGTTCCACCGCAGATGAAGAGGATATTGGACGTGTCGATCTGGATATACTGTTGTTCCGGATGTTTGCGGCCACCCTGGGGCGGAACATTGGCGACAGTTCCTTCCAGCATCTTAAGCAGCGCCTGCTGGACACCCTCACCCGACACATCGCGGGTAATCGAGACATTCTGGCTGGTCTTGCCGATCTTATCGATTTCGTCGATATAGATCACACCACGCTGGGCGGATTCGACATCGAAATCCGCTGCATGCAGCAGCTTGAGCAGCAAGTTCTCGACATCCTCGCCCACGTAACCTGCTTCGGTCAGCGTGGTTGCATCGCCGATCGCGAACGGCACATTCAGGACCCTGGCGAGGGTACGTGCCAGCAGCGTTTTTCCGCTGCCTGTGGGACCGACCAGCAAGATGTTGGATTTCTCAATCTCAACTTCGCCGCCTTCCCAGCTCAGCGAGAGGCGTTTGTAGTGATTGTGAACCGCCACGGCCAGCACTTTCTTGGCCGTTTCCTGACCAATCACGTACTCGTCCATCCGACCGACGATTTCTCGCGGCGTGGGGATCTCACTGAACAGCTTCTTCGTCGAACCACGACGGCGCTGTTCCTGGCCCAGGATCGATTCACACAGATCGATACATTCACCGCAGATGTAGACGTCACCAGGGCCTTCGACCAGTGGGCCGACGTCCCGGTAGCTCTTACGGCAAAATGAACAGAAGGCATTCTTCTTGGTGGTACTTCCGCCCCGACCGTCTTCCATGTCCTTGCTTGAAGGCATGATAGCTCCTTTCGCACACACCCGCCTCCGTGGCGGGCTCTATCAATTACCGCTCATCCCAGCCAACAAGGCGATTCTGTCAATCCCTATTCGTGCCTTGTTATGGCAGGCCGGCGATCCTTCGGGCCTGTGGCGAAAGCTTCCCTGCCCGTTTTGGACGGGCGTCTATTAAAACTGTCGAGGTCACCTTCTTATAGATGACACTCAATCCGGAACACGCGGTCCAGGGCTACAGCTGGTCACCATCGACAGGATGGTCACAATCGTCATGCCCGACAGGATCCTCCTGCTCGGGCTCGTCGACTTCAGCCATTGTCTCGGACTTCGTTTCCAACACTCTCTTTACTTGTCGGAATTCCGGATCGCTGATGTCACCCTCCCTGTGCATTTCATGGAAATTGTCCAGCCATTCTTCTGGCCCAAGGTCGTCCTCATCGATGCGACCACGAAAGCTTCTCACGACGTAGTAGGAGATGGCCAGAAGGACCAGCAAAGCCGCCATCCACACTACAACCTGCGCCGCCGGTCTAGACAGAAACTCCCACATCGTTAGCGAACCCGAGAGCTGTAGAACAGCCCAAGTTGAGGGGGTGGGTGGCGAAGCGAACTTGGCCTATTATGCACATTGGGTACAGGGAGTCCAGCAACTACAACCGTTACAGTCCGGGGCCAGCCACGCGGCCGCACAACCATCTGCTGGCCACTCCCCTGCTCGAGGTAAGCATGAGTCGACACGACAATCTCTCACGGGTCCTCGAAGGCGGCATCGTCGCCGTGATCCGCGCACCGAGCGGCGACCGCCTGGCCGATGTAGCCGAGGCCTTGCTGTCTGGTGGCATCGATTGCATGGAGATCACTTTCACCGTCCCAGACCCGCTGCAGGTGCTCAAAGAGGTGCATGCCCGGCTTGCTGGACGGGCACTGCTGGGAGCAGGCACGGTGCTCGATCCGGAAACCGCGCGAGCCGCCATCCTGGCTGGTGCCGAGTTCATTGTCTCGCCCTCCACAGACCTGTCAGTGATCGAACTCTGTAACCGCTATGACACGATCATCATGCCCGGGGCGCTGACCCCCAGCGAAGTCATCACTGCCTGGCAGGCGGGTGCTGACGTGGTCAAGATATTTCCATCCGATGTCGGTGGTCCGACCTACCTCAAGGCGCTCTGCGGGCCCCTGCCCCAGGTGCGCATGATGCCGACCGGGGGAGTCAACCTCGAAACCGCCACCAGCTTCCTGGATGCCGGAGCCTGCGCCCTGGGAATCGGCGGCTCACTGGTAGAAAAGGAAGCGGTCGAAGAGGGTGACATGGACCGGATTGAGTCACTGGCCAGGCAATACGTCGAACTTGTCAGGCAACACCGGGCTGGCTGATCCGGCCCCAGCCAGTCAACTCTGCTCGCTTGCTCCACAGCTTGACCCCCACTTGATCCGATAAATAGGGATATAGGGGGAACTCCTGATGGCTCGCTGCCTGACTATCCTGGCTCTCTTCTGCCTGCTGACTGAGCGTGTACCAGCAGCCGAAACGCGGCTGCTGCCACTGAAAAAGTCCACAGATCAATTCCGCACGCCGCAACATATCCAGGGTGCCGTGGAGTTCCAGTTGCATGTCTCGCGCGATGCTGGACAGAACTGGGAGGTTGTCGACAGGCAGCCAGCCAGTGCCAGGCATTTCATCGTCGACCCCCAGCAACCGGGACCCCACTGGTACTCTGCCTCGGCCAGCATGCCGGACGGCCGACGTCAGCCGGCCCAGCTGATTTCCCAGTTGCAGGTCGAATGGGACAACACGCGACCGCAAATCCAGCTCGCTCGGCAGGTAAGTGCCGCTGGCTGGATCGACCTCGAGTGCCGGGTGGAGGATAACCGCCTGGGAGCCAACCATCAGCTGACAATCGAGTACATGCTGGGCAACGACCCCGACTGGCACAAGCTTGAGATCACCGACCCGCCGCGGCAGGTTGCTCCCGGCTCGCTCGTCTGCCGCACACGCTGGCAACCCGTATCGGAGTCCCGCGTGATTTACCTGAGGGCCACAGCCCGTGACCTGTCCGGGAATTATGGTCGCGAGTTCGTCACCATCTTCCTGCCGCCACAATCGCTACGTCGGTCGGTACCACCGCAAGCCAGTCCACTGGCGCCGCAGTCAACTCCCGGTGCCACACCCTGGCCGCCGGACAATCAGGTCCAGGCCCCACCACCAGCTGCATTGAATCCCATTCCGCCGGCTGGCCCACTCGTCGACTTCGACATGGCACAAGTCTACACCAGCACATCGCGCAGCTTCGCGCTCAACTATCGAGTCGATCCGGCTCGGCGGCTGATGCGAGTCCAGCTCTGGCGTTCGCTTGCTGAACAGGATAACTGGCATCACTTTGCTAGCGACCCGGACCTGTCCGCGCCACTGCTTGTGCATGTCGACAGCGACGGACTCTACCGCTTCCAGCTCTCCACCACTTACCTGAATCCGACGCCCGGCGGTTCCCAGTTTATTGGCGAGACTCTCTTCATCTGGGTCCGCGTTGAGACACAAGGTCAGCCACCGCAACTACCTTAGTCAGCCACGACGATAACTCACAGCGTCTGCTATAATCGGCGGCCATGGCCGCTGCACTACACCTCTTCGAACTGCTCAAGAAGCCCCCCGCTGATCTCGATCGCGGGCTCTGCCTGCTGTATGGCAGCGATCGTTTTCTACAGCAACTGGCGCTCGAGGCCATCATCAAAGTCGCACTTGGTGAGCAGCATGATGATGTCCCACTTGGCCGATATGACAAGGCCGCACTCTGGCGCGACGTGGCAGATGAGCTGAATACCGTTTCGCTGTTTGGCGGCGACAGCCAGCGAGTCGTGATTGTGGACGAAGCTGACAGCTTTCTCAGCGAGTACCGTGACAAGCTGGAGAAGATGCTGGAATCGCCACCGGCAGGCCTGCTGGTCCTGTTACTCTCCAAGTGCAACGGTAACTCAAAAATCTACAAGGGACTGGCAGCAGCCGAGCCAGGGCGGCTCGTTCATTGCGGCCCGCCAACAGGACGTGGTGGCAAAGCGGATTCTGGCAAGATTGGCGCCTGGCTGCAGGATCGAGCCAGCCAGAACTATCAGCTGCAGCTTACTCGCGACGGAGCTGCCTGGCTGGAGGAACTCTGCCAGGGACACTTTGGCCTGATGGAACAGGGCCTGATCAAGCTCAGCCTGGTCCTGGACAAGCAGGATTCCGCCGACGGCGACCAGGTTCAGTCGATTGTCGGGGGCTGGAAGAGTGAGTCGATCTGGAACCTGATCGACACAGCGGCTGCCGGTAATTCGGCAACGGCACTGGCACAACTCGACAAGCTGATTCAGTCGGGTGACACCCCCTTTGCCCTGCTCGGCCAGATCGCCTGGTCGCTGCGACGCTTTGCCCAGGCAACCTACATGTTCCTCGACGCCGAGGGTTCCAACCAGCGACTGTCGATTGGCAATGCGCTGATTGAATCGGGCTTCAAGGACTGGTCCGTCAAGGAGAACAGCCAGCGACTCAAGCAGATCCAGCGTCAGCGAGGACAGCAGCTCTACCAGTGGTTACGTGATGCTGATCGGGCACTCAAGAGCTGGGCCTCACGGAGCGAGCCATCCCGACTGGTACTGGAACAGCTGATCGTCAAGCTGGATGGTCGTCTCCGCGAACCGGCTAGCCAGGCAGGCTGATTCCTTCAACAGGTGCAACCGCCCGATGTCGAACCACGACGTGATTGTGCTGGGCGCCGGGGGCGTGGGGAGTGCCACGATTTACCAGCTGGCCCGTCGAGGAGTACGCGTACTGGGACTCGATCGATTTCCCGCCGCGCATGCGCTCGGCAGCTCACACGGCCAGACCCGCCTGATCCGGCTGGCCTACTACGAACACCCGGACTATGTCCCCCTGGTGCTCCGCGCCTACAAGCTCTGGGAACAGACCCAGCAGGAATGGGGACAGCAGCTGTATCATGAAACCGGCATCCTCGAAGCAGGCCCGGTCGGCGGCGAACTGGTGAGTGGTATCCAGGCCTCCGCTCGTCAATACGACTTGCCGATCGAGGTCCTGTCTGCGGCCGAGGCCGAACGACGCTGGCCCGGCTTCCGCTTCCCACCCGACTACCAGGTCATTTTTGAACAGCGATCTGGCTACTTGATGGTGGAACAGGCGGTCGCTGCCCAACTGGAAATGGCCAACCGGGCGGGCGCGGAACTTGTCCTCGACGAAGAGATTACTGGCTGGCGAAAGGATGGAGATGGCTTCCTGGTGGAAACGGACAAGGGCAGCCACCGGGCCGATCAGCTGGTGATTGCCGCCGGAGCCTGGTCCAACTCGCTACTCACTGAGCTGGGGCTGGAACTTACCGTGCTGCGAAAACCGCTGCACTGGTTCCAGGCAGACGCCAGCTATGACCGCGATGCCGGCTGCCCGGCATTCTTCTACGAAGTTCCCGAGGGTCACTTCTATGGCTTTCCAGCCAGTGATTCACGGGGTCTGAAAATAGCACTCCACTCGGGCGGTGAACTGGTCGAGGATCCACTCCAGGTCGATCGCTCAATTGACCTCGAGGAACGCGCCGTGGTGACCGCCTTCCTCGAGCGTTACCTGCCGGGAGTCAGCCTGGTCCCCAGCGACCACACAGTCTGCATGTACACCATGACCCCTGACCGTTTCTTCGTCATCGATCATCATCCGGCCGAGGCCGGTGTTGTGATCGCAGCAGGATTGTCCGGGCATGGCTTCAAGTTCACACCGGTGATCGCTGAGATCATCTGCCAGCTGTTACTGGATGGCAGGGCAGAACTCCCGATCGACTTTCTCAGCCTGACTCGCGCGATCGAGCGACAGGAGTCGTGAGCCGCCACGTATGACGTAGTCCCATTTGGGTTATCATGGTCACATCCCCCCTGCCCCGGATCCACATGCCGCATGAACCAGCTTGATGATTCAAACTTTGCCGGCCTGATTCGCCGCATCGAGTCCGGCTCGGATGATGCTGCCCAGCAGCTGATCGATCGCTATGGCGCCAGCCTGCGTCGACTGGCGCGGATCCGCCTGCATGGCAATGAGATTCGGCGTGTCGTCGACTCACAGGACATCTACCAGTCCGTCATGGCGGTCTTCTTCCAGCGAGTTCGGGCGGGCGATCTGCAGCTGAATTCCTCGGACGACCTGCTCCGCCTGATTGCGACCATGATTCGCAATCGAGTTACCGACAAGGTCCGCCGACTGCACGCCCAGCGGCGCGACCTGCGACGGAATATTTCAATGCAGCAAGAGTCCATTATGGTCGTCGACTCGGACGATTCTCCCAGTACCATGGTCAGCCGCAAAGAACTGATGGATCGATTTCGTTCGCTGCTCAGTGACGAAGAGCGAGTTCTGCTGGACGAGCGGGCGCAGGGCTACGAGTGGAATGAAATTGCTGAGCGGCATTCGGCGACTCCAGACAAGCTACGCAAGCAACTCAAGCGAGCAATGGACAAGGTAACTAGAATCCTCGGCACGGCAGGGTGAATTGAATGGCTGACAGCGGCGAACCTGTCTCTGAATTCATGGCTGTGCTGTGCGCCGACCAGATGCAGTCATGGGAGCGGGGTGACCCGGTCCGCGTCGAGCACTACCTGCAGCAATATCCCAATCTTGCCAGCGACCAGGCCGTTCTGCTGGATCTTATCTACCAAGAAATCTACCTCTGCCAGCTGTATGGTGAAGCGATCGATGAGGCCAAGCTGCGCGATCGATTCCCACAGCTGGCAGCTGATATTTCTCTGCTGCTGGAAATCCACATCGCCATCGATGAATCCAATCCGTCCGACCTGCTGGCCTCCCACTTCTCGGCCGCTGAGGACCAGCCGGCGGAGGAGCAGAGCGAGCCAGAGCTGTCCGAATACCCCCACGCCAAAGCACTGGAAAACTCATTCCCCTTCTCCGAACTGCCACTCCTGTTGCGCCGCCGCCTCAGCAAAACGAGTCAGCAGAGAGTTTTTCAGTCAGGCGAGCTGCTAGTCAAGCAGGGTGACGCTGCCGACAGCATGATGATTGTGACCGCCGGAGAAGTCAAAGTCAGTATGCGGGACAATGCTGGTGAACAGCACCTGCTGAATCGACTCAAGCCGTTTTCCATTATCGGAGAAATCGGACTGATGACCGGGCAACCACGCAGTGCCGACGTGGAAGCAGTTGGTGAAGTGACCGCGCTGGAAATCCCCAACGCCGCTTTTGAGGAGATTGCCCAGGAGTATCCCGCTGCCAGCGCGCTCGTTTCTCAACAGGTGGCGCTGCGTATTGGTACCGCCAACCGTGATGTCCTCTGCGGCCGATCGATCAACAACTACCACGTCATCCAGCGCTGCGGACGTGGCAGTATGGGCGTTGTCTACGAAGCTCGCTGCCTCTCAGACGATCAGCCCGTGGCACTCAAGATGATGCGCCATGACATGGTCTATGATCCCCAGGCAATGATGCGATTTCACCAGGAAGCGGACATCCTGAAGCAGATCGACCATCCTCATTGCGTCAAGTTGCTGGATGATTTCCCGGCACTCAATACGATGTTCCTGGTGCTGGAATTCTGCGATGGTCCATCGCTGTCGGACGTCATCAAGAGCGAAAGTCCGATGCCGGCGGAACAGGTCCGCCCGATGATCGGACAGCTGGCTGGTGCACTCTTGCACGCACACCAGCTGGGCATCATCCACCGGGACGTGAAACCGGCCAACGTGCTCTGCACTGGAGCCAACACCGTCAAGCTGACCGACTTTGGGCTGGCCCGTGCAGCTATCGATTCCAGCCTGACCAGCGCCGGCCAGATTGTTGGCACACCGCGTTACATGTCCAACGAGCAACTGACCGGCAGCGAGATTGATGCCCGCAGCGATGTCTTCGCGCTCGGCTGCATCGCCTACGAGATGCTGCTAGGTCGGCCCCTCTTTTCCGCCATCGACCTGCTCTCGCTGTTACAGCAACGAGCGCTCTGGCAGATGCCCAGCCGTGAAGAACTTGAATTCGAGATCCCCACTGACCTCTACGATCTGCTGGCAGGCAGCCTCGCTTCCGATCCAGATCAACGGGAGGTGCAGCTCACAGACCTGCTCCAGTGGGCGGACAATTGAGCACTCATCCAGGCCGCTGCCTGCTGGCCGACCGGACGGCTTACTTGGGCGATGTCGGTTTCTGCTCGACTGTAACGATGACCTTAACGGTCTGGTCAATCTTCTGCCCGCCAGCGTCAATCTGCATGACGGTCGTTTGAGTCAGGGTCGTGCTCTGCAACTGGCCCGCCTGATTGTCAAACAGGATCGTGCCGGCACCCTTGTGGCTCTTGATTGTAATCGGCACCTGGGCGTCGTCGTCAGCCTCGATAGTCATTTTCGACATCACGTCAATCTGCTGCAGTGACTTACCGTCAACCATCTTAGGGCCACGGTAAGTGTAGGTCGTCCTGGTCACCTGCTCGCCACCGAAGGGCATCTTGACCGAGACGGAATTAGACCACTCGTCGCCTTCGGCACTGTCGCCGTCGGGCAATGTCATCGCACTGTTGCGCATCAGGTCCTTGATACCATCCTCGGTAAAGAGGTTGCCGAGAATCGCCGCCTGCGGACTCGACTTGAGCTTGTCAGTGAATTCCTTGGGGATCTCCACGCTCAGGATGGCGCCCGAGGGAGCCAGCTTGCCTTTGAATGAGTTTTCGGTCAGGGCCTTGAAGAGAGGTGCCATGCTGGCAGCCAGACCCTGCGGCGGGTCCTTGGACGCCGAATCGTATTCAACGCTCAAGCCAGGAGCACCTTGCATGGACATCTTCATCCGCGTGATTTGCTGCACTGTGCTGGCATTTCCGTCCGAGTCGACGTTGGTCACGGTCATCTTCATATCGGCGACCTGTGTCATCTTGACGTTGATGTCCATGCCATTGACGTTCATCTTCATGTCCATCTGCATCGTCATCACATTCTCGTGGACGGCGCCTTTGGTGAACTTGTATCTCAGCTTTTCAGCTGTGGCGTGCTGGGATGTGCAGAGCACAACAAGAGCGAGCAGGGGCAGGATGTGCTTGGCTTTCATGGCGTCGATTTCTCTACGTGTGGCCGTTGTGAAGTCAGGTGTGTACCGTAGTCAGCGACACATAACCCGTCCATCGTAGGTCAGCCAGAGCCTGGCCGCAATCAGATCCGTGGACACCGCAAGCGACTGGCGTACCGGCTTGGCAAACGCTGCTGATCCCATTTACATTAGGGAGTCGCAGACGAAAATTTGCTGCCTTCGGAGACCTCGCATGGCTACCTTCCACAATCGACCTGACGATCGTTATTGGATGCAGTTGACGGTGATATTTCTGCTACTGCTGAGCTCTCCCCTGATGGCACAATCGCCGCTGGAGCTGACAGACGTTTTTCGGCTGCAGTACGCCCAGGGTCCGCAAATCTCGCCGGACGGCAGGACCATTATCTACACCCTTACTTCGGCCGATATCCAGACTGACAAGTTCACAACTCGCCTCTGGTCAATCGATAGCGATGGGCCAAATCACTTTCCACTCACGCGTGATGAGTCTGGCAGCTATAGCTCACCACGCTGGTCAGCCGATGGCAGTCAGTTGGCTGTTGCCTATACCGATGGCGACACGCACCAGCTGCTGATCCGCAGCGGCCAGCGCAAGAAGTTCAAGCTTCTCGTCGCGCTGCCCGCCGCAGCAACTGCACTCAGCTGGTCAGCCGACGGCAGCCAGCTGGCATTCAGTAGTTTTGTTGCTACTGAGCCGGTGCCATTCGTTGAGCTGCCAGCAGTACCGGCTGGAGCCAGCTGGGCCGCACCAGCTCGAGTGATCGACAAAATGATCTATCGCCGTGACGGATCTGGCTACGTCAAGCACGGCAACAACCAGCTGTTCGTGGTATCCGTTCTGGACGGCAACCTACGTCAACTCACCCACTCAGACTATGACCACAATGGCCCCTTCTCGTGGATGGTGGATGGATCAGCAGTCATACTCTCCGGCCAATTGTTCCACGGCTGGGAACATGCGCCCCGCAACTCGAATATCTACTCGGTAAGCTCTGACGATGGCACAGTCCGACAGCTGACAGACGGCGATGGACCTGAAACGGATCCCATCATCTCAGCCGACGGCAACCTGATCGCCTATATCGGATTCGTGGATGACAAACGCAGTTTCCAGCAGTCCGACCTGTACGTGGTCTCCAGCCGGGGTGGCCAGGTCCGTTGCCTGACGACGGACTTTGATCGTTCCATCCGCGCCCCTCGCTGGTCCGCCGATGGCAGCCTGATTTATTTCCTCTACGACGACCATGGCGTCGGCACGCTAGGCAGCGTCTCACTGGAGGACTTCTCTATCCAGGAGCTGGTGACCAACATCGGCGGCACGAGTATTGGTCGACCGTACCAGGCGGGGAGCTACAGCGTATCACAGGACGGGCGGATTGCTTTTACCATGACCGATCCCAATTTCCCGGCCGAGGTGGCGGTACAGCAGGGCCAGCAACAACCCAAACGACTGACCACGCTGAACAACCAGCTTTTTGAAGAAAGGCCACTGGCGACGACGGAACGTTTTGTCTACCAGTCGAGTCTTGATCAACAACCGATCGATGGCTGGATCGTGAAGCCGGCGAATTTTGATGCCGACAAGAAGTACCCGCTGATCCTGGAAATCCACGGAGGACCCTTTGCCAACTATGGCAGCCGGTTTGCCATGGAGATGCAGCTCTATGCCGCCGCTGGCTATGTCGTGCTGTATACCAACCCCCGCGGAAGCACCAGCTACGGCAACGCCTTCACCGACTTGATCGACCACAACTACCCCTGCGAGGGGGATTTCCAGGACTTGATGTCCGGTGTCGATGCGGTGATTGAACGTGGCTACATTGACAGCCAGCGGCTGTTCGTGACGGGCGGCAGCGGGGGAGGCGTGCTGACTGCCTGGGTCGTGGGCAAGACCGAGCGTTTCAAGGCAGCTGTCGCGCAGAAACCGGTGATCAACTGGTATTCCTTTGCACTCACCTCCGACGCCTACAACTACTTCAGCGATTACTGGTTCGCCGGTCCACCCTGGCAAACAGACCAGACCAAGAATTACCTCGAACGTTCCCCGCTCTCGCTGGTAGGTAATGTCACCACGCCGACGATGCTGTTAACCGGGGAGCAGGATTACCGCACGCCGATGTCAGAGTCGGAGCAGTATTATCAGGCCTTGAGATTACGCGGTATCGACTCGGTACTGGTCCGGATCCCGAACGCCTCGCATGCCATCGTTGCTCGGCCCAGTCGGATCATGGTCAAGGTGGCGCACATTCTGAAGTGGTTCGAAACGTACGACGATCGCTAAAGGTCAGCCGACAATGGCCCGCCGCCTACTCCTCCAGGGTTGTCGATGGCCACCGATCTCTAGCTATATTTTTCGCGTAGCTGGCGAGCTGCTTCGACCTCGTTGACCAGTTTCTGAAAGACCTCGTCGAGGCTCACCTCGGCGGCCGAACCGGGTGCGAATCCACAATCCGGATTCAGCGTGATCCGGGACGGATCGAGGAACTCCAGTGCCATTTCCACTCGCTCAACAATCTTCTCCACGGAATCGACCTGGCCTGGCTGGCAACTGACACAGCCCAGCCCGACATCAACGTCTTCACCCAGTTCACGCAGCACGGACATCTCACCTGCACCGGCCGTGGTGAATTCCATCGTCACATGCTTCGCCCTGAGCCGCCGCAACTGGGGCATGATCGTCTCAAATCCGCCCTGGTGGTCGGCATCCCCTCGCGCCCTGGCACCTGCCCGCCGACAGAGATGGACAGCAACGGTGACATCATCGACTCCATCGATCAACTGGTTGTTCATGTCGACAGCAAAGTCTGCCGCCTGGTCGGGATTCTCGTATCCCTGCCGCACGGCGGGATCGACGAACAGGCAGAGATGGGGATCGTCCACCTGGATGATCGTTGCCCCCGATGTCCGTAACAACTCGAGCTCCCGCCGCAGGATCGGAACAGCGTCACGCACGAAATCCTCGCGGGTGGGATACGCCGCCGCGGACTTTTCTGCATCCCACATCCGTTCACCCAGCAGGGCGGGAGCGGGCAGCGTGATCTTGATGGCCCGGTCGGTGAGGGTTTTGAGCAGCTCCACTTCGCGGGCAATGAACCCCGGCTGGCGGGGACTGAGTCGATCGACGACGATCGTCCAGGGTCGGCCGTCGGCAGGGTTGAGGCTCAGTTCAAACCCGTTGGCCAGTTCAGCGATCACGCCGATATACGATTTACGCCACCATTCGCCATCCGAGACCACATCCAGTCCGGCTTCTTCCTGCAGCGCCACGACGAATCGGACTGCCGCCTCCATCCGCTGGCGATATTCCTGCTCGTTGCCTGCCCAGTCGTCGGCGATCAGTCGCCGCACAAAGGCTGGCCGTGGCATGGAACCAATAATGGAGGACGGAAAGAGCGGAAGCTGTGACATGTTCTACTTGTCCTGGTGCCTGCTGGACCAATAATCGCGTGCGTATTGAAAATCTTGCTGCGTGTCGATCTCGATGTACCCGCCAGGCGTATCGAGATGCGTCATCGGCACACCCTGCGTCAGCATCTCATCGAACAACTGGATCATGTACGCTTTCTCAAAAACCCTCGGTCCTCCCCAGGGCTGGCCAGCATAGGCCTCGCGACAGCGATGAAAGTGTTCCCGCAGCTGTGCTGCGCCGGCGGCCGTAAAGCGGGCCACGCCGGTGAATTCTCCATAAGCATCCGCTTGCTCGATATCACGGCTGATCGATGTCACCTGGCCGTCCCGAACAGTGACTTTTTCTGCATCGTCCGGGGGGTGGTCGGTACGATGCTCATAGCGTGCCAGCCAGCCGGTATCGACGGCCAGTGAAATATCTGCGTCGCTGGCCAGCAGGTCTCCCACGATCGTCTTTGTGAACAGGATGTCGGAGTACATGCAGATAAAACCACTCTCCATCAGATCCTCAGCATGGAACAGCGAGAGCAGGATGTTGTTGTTTTGCCAGTCCGCGTTATGACGAAACGTGAATTCCGGATAGTCCTGCTGGACTCGCTCGATCTGGTAACCTCCCACGAAGCAGACCTGGTCCCGGCCCAGTGGCTCGGTCCGGTTGTGCTCGAGTGCCTGCAGACTCCAGTCGAGAATCCGGCAGTCGTCTACCTCGGCAAAACACTTGGGATTATCTGCCGTGGTCGGCATCAAGCGACTCCCGCGGCCAGCACCAATTACGATCACTTGCATTGGCTTAGTTTACCTTCGATCTATCAGGACCATGACTGTCGCCAGTAGAGAGAAACCATGTGCTGCCGTCGGCGCCAGACGATACCAGCTGGGCGCATCATCGGCCAGTTCCAGCCCAAGTTCGAACAGCAGGCAGATCAATCCCAGCAGGCCCAGCAGTCCGGCCAGGCCAGCCAGCGGACGCAGTTTTCCACGGGCGGTGAGTAGCAGCAGTGCGGCGATGACCGATGTCACCAGCAGCCAGGTCGGACCGTCGGCCAGCTGAAGCAGCCCGGCTCCAGCCAGCAGTCCAGCGGCAGCCAGGACCCGTGGCAGCCATGCAGGCAGCAAACGCATCTTGCTGCTGGTCGCATTCCAGAGCAAGGTTGTCATCAAAGCAGCCGCTAGAGCCCAGCCCGCCCAGATGTAGATTGCCGTCTGCCAGCCACCATGTGCTTCCTCGGAGAAATAACCGGTCACCACGTCACCGGTGGCGGCGCCCATGTAGCCCATGAAGTTGACGAAACCAGCTGCTGCTGCTGCCGTCCCCTTGTGAGCCAGGTCGACCGGCGCCGCACCGACAAGCAGCACCTGGGGACCGTAGATGCAGAAGCCGATCACGATCAGCAGCAGGACCGTACCAGTAGCCGACGTGCGAGAGACCGATTCATAGAGCAGCGTCATTGCACTCAACATTATCAGCAGAACAAAGATCACCGGTGCCCGCCTGCCACCGAACAGTCGATCGGTGGCAACGCCAGCCAGGTACGACCCCGCCACCGCTCCAATGGCGATCACGCAGTACTTCAATCCCGCTTTGCCAATCGACGACTTCTGGACTTCCAGCAGGTGTGTCAGGCCCCAGTCCATGAACCCGTAACGACAGGCATTGAGCAGACCGAGTGCCATACCCAGTATCCAGAGGGTGGGATTGAAGAGCGTGAGAAACATGTTTTCCATCCAGCTGTTGGCTGCAGCTGCCGGTAATGGCTGACTACCAGCGGATGAAAATTCCTGCTCGGGCATTTCCCGCAGCAGCAGCAACATGGCGATGCCGGCAACCGCCAGCACGATGGCCGGTATAAACACGGCACCGCGCCAGCCAAACCATTCGACAGAATAGCTGGCCAGCACATAAGTCAGGCCCAGTGTGATCTGGTAGCCCGTCCCGACAATGCCAATCGCCTTGCCTCGCCAGGACGGGGGAATCCAGTTTCCTACAACTCGGACGCAGGGGGTCCAGCCGAGCGATTGACAATAACCGTTACAGGCCCAGACAAAGAGCAGGAAATAAAAGCCGGTCCCCAGGCCGAAGATCACATTCAGCGTGGCCGAGCCGAACATGCCAATTGCCAGTAACACTCGCGGACGAATCCGTTCGGCCAACTGGCCATTGATCAACTGGCCCAGGGCGTAGGAGATCTTCAGCGCAGCGAGGATCCAGCCGACTTGGTACCTGTCCAGCCCCAGGCCACCCGCTTCGGGCGCCATCGAGAGTGCTGCAGCCGCGGCGCTGATATTCGTGCGGCAGAAATAGAATGCGCCGTAGGTGAACCAGATCGTCCAGACAACGCCGCGCTGGTGCATCTTCTGCACCACCGAGTCATCACCCCCCAGGGGCAGGTCCTGAAGGTCGGACTGGTCGCCAGGTGTAGCCATCGGTGCTCAGCGACCTTGTTTCAGATACTGGCTGGGAAACGACCCAGTGTACCAGACCCCTGCGCAACTCGTATTACTCGTCAATCATCAGGCGAACATTGAGAGCCGAGGGGAATCGTTTCGAGTGATAGACCCGCTGCCGCGTGGCGCGAAAGTCCTGCTCGTCAGCACGGTAGATGTTCGCGACGTACGATTGGGGATTTCGATCGACCAGCGGAAACCAGCTGCTCTGGAGCTGGACCATGATCCGGTGTCCCTTCTGAAAACAATGCTGGACGTCCATCAAGGGCAATTGAATCCGGGTCGGCTTGTTAGACACCATCGGCTCGGGTGCCGAGTAGTCATTGCGGTAGCGGCAGCGAATCACCTCGCTGCGAATCATCATTTGTTGACCACTCATGGAACTCGTGGGTGGCGTGTACTTGTGGTCCTCCGCATCGCTGGGATAAACGTCAACCAGCTTGACCACCAGGTCACAATCAGTACCCGACGTGGAAATCCAGATATCGGCCAGCATTGTGCCGGTCAGGGTCAGATCTGCTTCCAGCGGAGCAGTCTGGTAGACCAGAACATCGGCCCGCCGCGAGGCAAACCGCTGATCGTCGGTCATATACTCGCGCGTCATCCCTGTCGTGATCGACTCGGTATAGGGAACCGGGTGCTTCGGGTCGCTCAGGTACTCATCAAATTGAGTCGAGCCACGTTCACGCTCGAACGCCAAGGCACCGTTATCAGCAAGAAAGAGCTGAGCCTGGCGGGATTCGACGGGTGGCCAGTCGCTAAACTGGCGCCATTGATTGCTACCGGTCTCAAACACATAGGCCTCGGGCAACTTGGGATCGGGGGCACCCTTTAGATGGTGCTTGAAAAACGGCAACTCGATCTGTTCACGGAAAAAGTCTGCCGTGTTGCTGCCGAAGTAGGCGCTGCCGAGGTGGTCACCGCCAGCTCGTGCCCAGCCGCCATGCGCCCAGGGGCCGACAACCAGGGTATTGGCAATGCCAGGGTTCTTCTCTTCCACACTGCGATAGACCTCAAATGAGCCATACAGATCCTCGGCGTCATACCAGCCGGTGACCACCATCACCGGACAGTTGATATTGCGAAGGTGCGGAAGCAGGTTCTTCTGCTTCCAGAAGTCGTCATAGTTTGGATGCTCGACCATCTTGTTCCAGAACGGCACTCGCCCTTTAAGGAACCTGGCATCCACATTTTTCATCGGCCCGATGTCCAGGAAGAACTGGTAGCCGTCCTGTTGTGGGTACTTGAACGATGGTGGCCGCTCGCTGATCAGGCCACTGCGAGTCTGGGCATTGGACGAAAGCCAGCGAAATGCATGCGCCAGGAAAAAGGCGCCGTGGTGAACAAAGTCGTCGAAGTACCAGTTGGCCACCGGAGCCTGGGGCGAGATCGCGGCAATCGCCGGGTGTGAGTCAATCGCCCCGGCAATCGCGTAGAAGCCCGGATAGGAAATGCCGCTGATGCCAACCCGCCCGTTGTGGTTGGGAACATTCTTCAATAACCACTCAATCGTGTCATACGTGTCGCTGCTTTCATCCACCTGCTGCGGCCCGGTCTTGTCATCGATATGAGGGGTCACATGAACGAACTCACCATCAGACTGGTAGCGGCCCCGTACGTCCTGGTAGACAAAGATAAAACCCTCCTCGGCCAACTTCAGGCTGGGACCAAGATTCTTTGGATAGTTTTTCTCGCCATAGGGAGCGGAGCGATAAGGCGTTCGCTTCATCAGGATCGGGTAGGGCTGGGAGGTATCGCGTGGCCGGTAGACGGCCGTGAACAACTCCACACCATCTCGCATCGCAATCCGGTGCTCGCTCTTGATGTAACGGTCCAGCCAGGGATTCTTTTCTTCCTCTTTGGCGTCCTGGCCAACAACCAGCTGTCCCAGCAGGGCGACCAGCAGAATGGAAAGAGAGTTCGGTCCGAATGTGCGGAGAATCATGGCTCGGTTCCCTTGTCGTGGACTGCATTTACCGACAGTCAATATAAAGCCGAGCGTCGACGGGAGCCACATGCTTGATTTTCATGGTCTCGCTTCCCTGCTTGGCGTAAACTGGAGTAACGAGTGATCGCAACTATTCTCCTTCACACACGGCAGTCCTTGAACAACTGCCAGGAACGCGACCCTATGAGAAGTCTCCTGCAAGGCATCCTGTTCGTTTCCCTGCTGGCTGTTTCCAGCAGCAGTCTTGAGCCAGTATCAGCCAACGATGAAGTTATCGAATTACTCAACGACTGCCAGGGCACGTCGACATTCAGCGGGCAGGGGACGCTGGTCGCCACGAATCGGCAGTTCACCGACAAGTCGACGGCCAAGAGTGTCTGGTCCAACCTGACCAAGCAAATGACGACTGACGTGCGGATGACCCGGACCTATGCCGACAACCAGGTGAGCAAGACTTTTGCCTGGACCCAGAGAATCAAGGTCGACGGTGACAAGTTGACACTGACCCGAAAGACCTCACCGGACTTTACCGAACGCTACATGGGGACCTACAACGCCGCCACCAAGACCATTCGCTGGGTCATGATGGATGCAGCTCGCAACATGAACATCGTGCTGAACCACGATTATTCGCAGCCAGGCAAGGTCCTTATCAGCTTTAATATACAGGTCAATGGTCAGACCTCTATACGCGTCAGCGGGGAGGATATAAAGGAATAGGGCCCCTGCAACCGTGAAATAGCGACTCCGAAGAATCCGCGATTTCTCTTTTATCCCCCTTCACCAAATGTGCCGATCCAAATAGGATGGCAATCTTGCACTGGGGTCAAGGATGTTCGCCTCTACGGGGGTAGCTCCAGAAGACCCACAGATACCGGCTCGCCAGGCAGACGACGGATTGCACCTGGTTCCTACCCGCCGGAATCGAATACAGAAAACAGAGAGTAGACGTAGAACCATGACACTGCAGAAATTGCGCAACATCGGGATCTCGGCGCATATCGACTCGGGCAAGACGACGCTCAGCGAGCGAATCTTGTTTTACGCTGGTCGTATCCACAAGATGCAGGAAGTCCGTGGTGATGGGACCGGCGCCACGATGGACCACATGGAGTTGGAGCGAGAGCGCGGTATCACGATTACCAGCGCCGCAACCAGCGTCCAGTGGGATGATCATTCAATCAACCTGATCGACACCCCAGGCCATGTCGATTTTACCGTCGAGGTGGAACGCAGCCTGCGAGTGCTGGATGGTGTTGTGCTGGTACTCTGCGGTGTCGGCGGAGTGCAGTCACAGTCGCTGACCGTGGACCGTCAGATCAAGCGATACCATGTGCCGCGAATTGTCTTCATCAACAAGCTCGATCGGACCGGCGCTGACCCCTTGCGGGTGACCCAGGAAGTGCGCGATCAGCTCGGCTGTGATGCCGTCGTGATGCAGCTGCCGATTGGCGAAGCCGAGAACCTGGCCGGCGTGGTCGACCTGATCAGCCGCGAGGCGATCTACTTTGACGGCAGCCATGGTGAAGATGTCCGCCGCGAAGCAGCCCCGCTCGAGATGGCAGACGAAATCGATGCTGCCCGGCAGACGATGCTTGAACAACTCTCGATGTATAGCGATGAGCTGATGGAGTTCCTGCTTAATGAACAGGAAGTCCCGCTCCAACTGATTCACGATGTCGTCCGCGAGGCGGTCCAGCAACTTTCCGTGGCACCCGTGCTGATGGGAACCGCGGTCAAGAACATTGGTGTCCAGCCGCTGCTGGATGCCGTCGTCAGGTACCTCCCCTCCCCCGCCGACCGTAGCATCATCGCCCAGAGCTGTGATGAACAAGAGACCGACGTGGAGCTGACTGCAGATCCAGCTGAGCCGCTGGTCAGCATGGCGTTCAAGCTGCTCGATGATTCTTTCGGCCAGCTGACTTTCATGCGGATTTACCAGGGCACGCTGCAGAAGGGCCAGTCTTACTACAACCAGCGAACCGGGAAATCCGAACGCTTCAGCCGGCTGTTTCGCATGCACGCTGACAAGCGAGTGGAAATCGAGAAAGCGACCGCCGGAGATATTGTGGCCGCGATGGGAGTGGATGCGGCCAGCGGTGACACTTACGCCAGCCAAGCTGCCTACTGCACGCTGGAGAGTATTTTCGTTCCCGATCCGGTGATCACGATCGCCGTCAACGCCGAGAACCGGAACGACATCGAGAAGCTGGCCAAGGCACTTGCCAGGTTCCGCAAGGAAGACCCCACTTTCCAGCTCAAGAGCGACCAGGAGACAGGTGAAATGCTGATCGCCGGGATGGGCGAATTACACCTCGAAGTCTACCTGGAACGTATTCGGCGCGAGTACAAGGTCCCCGTGCAAGCCAGCCCTCCGCAAGTCAGCTACCGCGAAGCACCGACGGTTGCCACGGAATTCAATTACAAGCACAGGAAGCAAACCGGCGGTTCCGGCCAGTACGCCCATATCGTCGGCACGCTGGGTCTGCTGCCGAGTAACGCCGAAGAGGAATTCCTCTTCGAAGAGAGCATCGTCGGCGGCAAGATCCCCAAGCAATTCATTCCGTCTGTGGAGCGTGGATTTCGCGAACAGCTGTTGAAGGGGCCGATCGCTGAGTTCCCGGTCATCGGCCTGCACGTGACCATCAACGATGGCTCGTACCACGAGGTCGATAGTAGCGACAAGGCCTTCCAGACCTGTGCCCGGGCCTGCTTCCGTGAAAACTTTCACAAGACAAAGCCTGTCTTGCTGGAACCGATCATGAAGGTCGAGGTGGAATGCCCGCAGACGTTCCAGGGAGCAATCACGGCAGATCTCTCCAGCCGGCGTGGTATCATCGCTTCGTCGGAAGGTCGCGGTGATACGATTCAGATTTCCGGCCAGGTACCGCTGGCGGAGATTTTCGGCTATGCCACGAATCTCCGAAGCCTGACCCAGGGACAGGGGACCTTCTCGCTGGAACTGTATACCTACCGCCGGGTTCCCACCAGCATCCAGGAAGAGATCGTGGCGGATCGTGCGGAACAGAAGATGGCAACCGCCTGACCTGGTCAGGCGCCGAGTCCTCGAACCATTTCTGTACCCTGCTGCCTTCAGCAGCAGCTTCTGGCAACATCGAGCTGCACTGTCGACTGTCAACGGGAGCCGGGGAGTAGCTGGCAGCTGGCCCGCCACAGCGTTATAGTGCGGCCAGGTGAACTACTCCTCTTACGGATTCAGGCCATGCCACTCGATCGCCGCCAGCTGCTGAAGACTGTCGCCACAGGATCCCTGCTGTTCCCTGCCATACTGCGGCCTCCATCGCTGGCAGCCGACGACGAGATCAAGAAACAGGAATGCAAGCTGCTGGGCAAACACCAGCTTCCCCAGGGCAAGCAAGCCGTGCAGGGATTGGCGGTCGGCAAGAAACACTGCTTCGCCTCTACCAACAGCGGCGGAGCTGGACTGATCCATCGCTTTACTCACGAATGGAAGTTCGTCGACTCAACATCAATCAAGATCGATGGCGTGGATCACATCGGCGCCATCAGCCACCACCACGATTCGATCTGGGGGGGCTGGTTGACCAGCACGGGGGATCGCAAGTCGATCGTGACCGAATTGCGGGCCAGCGACCTGAAGATCCTGCGCCAGTTTGACATCACCGCCGATATCACCTGGATCGATCCTGTCTATTTCGATGGCACACACGTCTGGGTCGGCGACCTGTCGGACCTCGGTGTTCATCGCTACCGGATCGATGGTGAGCGGCTCGTGCGGGACGCGATTTTTCGCTACCCCGGAGCAATGCACTTTTCCCAGGGGCTGGTTATCCAGAACAAGCGACTCTACAGCATCCACACCTTTGGAAATATGGATGGCCTCTACGAGTTTGACCTGGCGAGTTTGAAGACCGATGGGGAAAACAAGCCCCGCCGCAGCTGGGCCATCGCCGAATCGACAATGCACCTCGAGGGTTTTGACTTTCTGCCGGGAAAAACCGACGAGATCTGGCATGCTCAGGGCCAGCAGGTGGATCATTGGAAGCTGGCGGGGCTGGCAAAGCACAACTAAAGCCGCTCGCCGGGGTTTAGTGAGATAGCCGAGCTGGCTTGTCCGAAGGTACGATGAATACAGGCCCCCCCTATTCAATTGGAATGGCACGATATGAAGCGAATCTCCACGATAGCCCTGGTGCTGCTGGTTGCTGCCGGAAGCCTGGCACAAGCAGAACAAAACCCCATTCCTCGGATCGCCTGGTATGGCAACCTGACCGACGGACTGGCGGAAGCCAAACGCAGCGGACGCCCGATCCTGCTCGTCTCCGGTGCTCCCTCCTGCCTTGGCGTGCCGGGAGTCTGGTGACCTGGCTTCTCAGGCAATATCAGGAGTTTCCTGGTAAACAGCGATGTCGTGAAAGCATCCCGCAGCTTTGTCTGCATTCGACTTATGACGTATGAGAACATGGACGAGTACAAGTTCATGGAAGGCATCCTCGGCGTGAAGTCCGGAACGCTGCCCAATACTATTTTCTGTATGCTCGGGCCTGATGGCACAACACGCCTTTCCCGCTCCGGTCGAGGACCGTTTTTTGCCTACGCGAATGCCATCGCCATGGCCAGCGGCATGAACCTGCTTGCTGCCAAGTACCCCAACGCGCGAAAAAACGCACTCAGCGATTCCCAGCTGCCTCTTGTCAAGCGAGTCGACCTGGCACTGAATGTGGCTTCCTGTGACAACCGTATGCTGATCGTCACCACCGCTGCTGACAAACCGAGCCTCAAAGCGGTCGATCAGAAACTGCTGTCCTTGAGCTGGAGCGAACAGTTTGCCGGCCAATTTGTGTATGGTTCGACAACCAAGCCAGCAGACCTGAAACCACTGGCTGGCACAGAACAGGATAAGGCCATCCTGGTGGTAGAGCCCGGTCCTTATGGAGTCTCTGGTAAAGTCGTCGCACAACTTCCGGCAGCTGCCACAACGGAGCAGATTCAGCAGGCCCTGGCCGCTGCTCTGAAAAAGTTTGAGCCGCTGGTCAAGTCTCATCGCAGCCATATCCAGAACGGATACAACCTGGGAATCGAATGGGAGTCAGTCGTCGAGGAGTCCGACGCCCAGTCGGTGCGAGCCAAGCAGGCGTTTCGAGCGAGACAACGCTTGCAACAGTGATTGCAGCTGAACAGAGCTGAGCAGGCCGATCGTCAAAAACAGGAGACCGCGGGTGGGGTTGCCCATGCTCACAGATTCCTCCGGTATCAGCTTCGGTACGGGCTTCATTGTAGTCCGTTCAGACCGCGGATTCGTAGTCAGGCATTTGCTAACTGCTTTAACAGGGCCTTAGAATCTTCTCTGTCCCAGCACCCCTGGCATCAAGCCCAGCTCGCGACCTGGAGCGACTTTCATGTGCCGATCATCTCGACTGACGATTCACTCGATTCTACTAGCGTCCCTGCTGGTCGCCGGCGGTCAGCTCCGCGCCGCGGATGTTCCGCCGCTGGTTGACCTGTTTGTCAGCGGAGAGGGTGGCTATCACACCTACCGGATTCCGGCCATGGTGACGACCAACGAAGGAAGCCTGCTGGTTTTCTGCGAGGGGCGCAAGACCAGCTCAATCGACGACGGTGATAACGACATGCTGATGCGGCGCAGCACGGACGGCGGCGTCAGCTGGTCGGAGATCATGCTGGTCCACGAGGAAGGTGGTGATGCGATCATCACGATCGGAAATGCCTGCCCGGTCGTCGACCGCCGGACCGGCATCGTCTGGCTGACGATGAACCGCGGCAATGACCAGGTGCTGGTGAGCCATAGCAAGGATGATGGCCAGAGCTGGTCGACGGCTCGCGACATTACCGACCAGGTCAAGAAACCCGAGTGGGGTTGGTATGCCACAGGGCCAGGGGTCGGTATCCAGCTGCAGCATGGCCCCAACTGGGGGCGTCTGTTGATTCCCTGCGATCACCGCGAGACCAAGGACCGCAGCGGACCGAGTCGATCACACATCATCTATAGCGATGACCATGGCAGAACATGGCAGCTGGGAGGCGCCCTTGGATACCGTTCGAACGAATGCCAGGTCGCAGAACGCATCGATGGAACGCTGCTGCTTAACGCCCGTAATCATCTCTCACGAGACGGCAAGCCGGAACTGGGCAAACAGAGACTGCTCGCCGTCAGTAGTGATCAAGGACTCAACTGGTCGGACATGAAAGTGCAGAGTTCGCTGATTGAACCGACCTGCCAGGCCAGCCTGATCTCCTACCCCCGCAGCTCCGACGACGGTCGCAGCTGGATGCTATTTGCCAACCCGGCATCTCGCACCGCACGGGAGAAGATGACCGTCAGGCTCAGCATCGATGGCGGCCGCCGCTGGTCAGCTGGCAGGCTGCTGTACGAGGGATCGTCCGCCTACAGTTCGCTCAGCGTGCTAAAGGACAAGCGGGTCGGCATCGTTTTCGAGCGTGATGGCTACAAGCGGATTAGCTTTGCAGCTTTTCCTGTCGATTGGCTGCGGTAACAGCTTCCGCGGTCGATGGCTGGCAGGTTACTGCAGCCCCTGGATCACGTCGTCATCGACAAACGTCTGCTTCATCACGCTAATCAGTGTCGGTCGGACGGGGTCAAAGTCCTCACCGCCGACATCCTCGTCGTGATGATAGACCACCAGGATGTCACACTGAAAACAGAACAGGACATCCACGGTGTCAGCCCCCTTTTCAAACGTCACTCCCACTCCAAAAATCGGCTCGCAACCCTTGGCGGACAGCAGTTCATAGCTCTGCTGATCAAGTAGTACTCGCTTGAGTGACGCCAGGCTGGCGGCAGGCACAGCCAGCGAGCCGGCCGGCACGTCATATTCTGAGAGCCTGTCGTTATAGAAAGTCTCAGGCGGCAAGCGATACGCCCTGGCGGTATCCGCCGAGCGGATAATATCGACAACGGTTTCGCCGCCAAGCACTTTCAGCACGGCCTGCGAGGTGGTAGCTGTTTCGGGCGCCTGCTGGCAGCCAGTCAGCAGCCAGCAGAATCCGGTCAGCAGGATCGAGAGCCGTTGGATCATGACGATTCCTCACCTGGCGGTGTCATCTCAGCCAGGTCCTCGGGCCGCAGTTGCACCAGTTCGATCAAGACTCCATCCGGATCTCGGGCACAGACTACAGCAGCTGCGTCGGGAGCAGTTACAGGCGGACTGACGAATTCCACGCCGACGGCAGTCAGTTGTTCCACGGCAGCCGGCACATCGTCGATGATCAACGTCAGCCAGCGCACGCCCGCATGAAATCCTGCCGGCGGTGCTGGGGGAGGATTCTCTATTTCCATCAACTTGATCAGAGTCTGGCCGGCTTGCAGCCGGACTTGCCGAAACCCTGTCGGGGCCAGCCCGGCGCCAACGGCTGTCTGTTCAGGAATATCGATATCAAGCACAACGTCCAGGCCCAGCTGGTCACGATAGAACTCAAGCGACCGCTCAAAGTCGCTGCAGACAATACACAGATCAACAACCGGTTTGATCAACGTGAACATGGCAACGGCTCCAGAGTGGCGGGATCGGGCTGCTGGTATTCTGACAGCCGTGGCGGTACGGAAACAGCTTGCAGCAGCCGAAAAAATGACCCCCGGCGAGCGGTCAGCTGGTGCGTTCCAACTCGGTCGCTATCGAATCACGATCATTGTGGGCGATCGATTCTGACTGGCCGATCTCGATCAGCTGGACACTGGAATCACATGACGAGGATGAACAGCTACCGCAGCCGTTGTTGCCACCGCCGCGAAAAAAACGCACGCCTCGCCAGACGACGTAACTTAATGAAGCAGCCACAGCTGCCACAACCACGACAGTTTGAAGTTCCAGGTTCATCCCAGCGACTCAGCTAAATCCAAAGGGAGGCTGTGTGATAGGTCACCAGTGCAGCGACATAAGCCAGCGATGTCATGTAGCAAAAAGTGAAGATGGGCCATCGCCACGACCGTGTTTCCTTCTTCAATACTACCAGCGTCGCGCCACATTGGGCACAGAGAGCGAAGAAGACCATCATCGAGAGGGCAACTGGCACGGTAAAAACACGCCGTTCGGGCTGGTCATCCCAGGTTGCCAACTTGATTTTATCACGAAGCCTGTCGGACTCCTCATCCGTTTCATCTCCCAGGTTGTAGATCACTCCCATCGTTCCAATCACAACTTCCCTGGCTGGAAAGGAAGCGATTACAGCCACGCCGACACGCCAATCCCAACCGAGCGGTCGGACCAGCGGCTCAATCACCGCTCCCGCCTTACCGAGGTAACTGCTGCGCAGCGATTCTCCCTGGATTTCTGCGGCTATCCTCTCTTCCAGTTCAGCCAGTTCCGAACCGGCAGCCGGGTTGGCCTTGAGTTCCTGTAATTCAGCAGTATGCCGATCGCGAACCGTCGTCTCGATTTCGGCGTTGCGAGGAAAGTAACCGGCCGCCCAGACAAGTACTGTGACGGCCATAATCAATGTCCCTGCTCCCTTGATGAAACCCCATCCCTGGGACGTCATGCGGCGACCAACCACAGCCAGGTTGGGCCATTTAAAGCCGGGTAACTCCATCACAAACGGAGGGGTCGGGCCCTTGAGAATTGTCTTCTTGAGCAGGAAGGCAATCATGACTGCCACCACGACGCCAATCATGTACATCGACAGCATGACCAGGCCCTGCAGACCGAGCCAGCCTCCCAGTATCGCCTGGTCAGGAATACAGGCCGCTATCAGCAGGACATAGACAGGCAGTCGGGCACTACAGCTCATCAGCGGAGCTACCAACATGGTTGTCAGCCGATCTCGTGGATTCTTGATGGAGCGAGTTGCCATGATGCCCGGTATGGCGCATGCGAAGGAGGACAGCAGCGGCACAAACGACCGGCCGCTCAAGCCCACACTGGCCATCAGGCGATCCATCAGCCAGGCAGCTCGAGCCATGTAGCCACAACCCTCCAGCCAGGCGATGAAAAAGAAGAGGATCACAATCTGAGGCAGGAAAATCACGACCGATCCAATTCCGGCGATCAGGCCATCCGCCAGCAAGGATCGCAAAGCTCCTGCTGGTATCCAGCTCTCCACAGTGGCACTCAGCCAGCCAAAACCGGCATCAATGAAGTCCATTAACGGCAAGGCCCAGCGAAACACCGCCTGGAACATCACGGTCATCACAACAATAAAAATCAGACTGCCGCTGATTGGATGCGTGAGGACGCCATCCACCCTGCCCTGCCTGGATGGTCCTTTCTTGCTCGGTGCCTGGACAATCGTCTCCACAAGTTGACCAATCCACTCGTACCTGCAAATCGGTTCCAGGCCATGAAGCTGGTGCTGCTGGGCAATCAGCTGCCGTGCCGACTCGAAGGCCTCAAGGCAACTCTGATCCCTGCCAGGCGGCAGCAAGGAGTCCATCCGTCCCGTTGTCTCCAGTAGAATCCGTCGCAGCCAGAATGGAGTTCGCAGCGCCGCCGTCACATTCTCGTCGGCTGCCAGCCTGCCGAGCTGTTCTTCCACGATCTCCGGAAACGTCACAAGCGGCGAAGCCGGAGGATAATCCTTGATCAGTTGTTGCTTGAGGTCTTCAATCCCAATCTGCTTGTTCGCCTGGACCTTCACCACCGGAACAGCGAGTGACCTGGCGAGCGCTTCCACGTCAATCTCAAGTCCCTGCTTGCTGGCGATGTCGGTCATGTTGAGAGCCACAACGACAGGCAATTCCAGCTCCAGGGCCTGCGTCACCAGCATCAGGTTGCGAGCGAGATTACTGGCGTCCACGACGCAGACGATGATCTCCGGCAGGTCGTTTTGAGCGAGTTCTCCGGCAATGGCAGAGACGGCAATCTCTTCATCCGGTGAATCCGGCCCGAGGCTATAGGTGCCGGGCAAATCGGTCACGCTGACCCGAGTCTGATCACATTGAAAGTGGCCCGTCTTTTTCTCCACAGTAACACCCGGATAATTGCCGACCGCCTGGTGAGAGCCAACCAGGGCGTTAAACAATGACGACTTGCCGGTATTCGGATTGCCCAGCAGGACAACGGAGATGTGCTTCATGACTCGTGTCGGTCCAGCAGGACGTGGTTCAGGGTTCGTGTAGAATTATTCGTTGACATTCGCTGCGTCGCAGGCTGATCCGAAAACCCAGCAATTCGAATTCCAGTGGACCGCCAAAGGGGGCGGAACCCAGGCAACGGATCTCGACACCCGGCACCAGTCCCATTTCCATCAATCGCAGCGAAAGCGCATCGCCCCCCGTGACTTGCTTGATACAGCCCGCTTGACCTTTGCCAAGTTGTGTCAGCATCTTGTCTTGTTCCAGCCAGGACAATCCCGAGGTTGTTACGACAATTGTCACCGTTCAATCGCAGACCGTCCAGATAACCCCTCGTAAAGGGCAAGCGTACCGGGCGCAGCTATACTGGCCACATGATAGCACCAACCCATGAACCCCTGATTACGAACCATGCACCACCCTGCCCTGACCATTATTGCACTACTTGCCTGGCTGTCGGTTCTCGGCTGCCAGCCGGCCGATGAGCCCCAACAGCCGCAGTCGTCAGCAGTTGTCGAGGATCACGAGACGGTCGATGTCATCGTGGTCGGCGCGGGCATCTCGGGACTCTGCACGGCACTGGAACTGGGGCGTGGCGGCGCCCGCGTGACGGTTGTCGACATGTCGTCCGTCTTCGGCGGGCATGCCGTCATGTCGCAGGGTGGGATCTCGATCATCGGGTCACCACTGCAGAAGAGCCTCGGCTGGGAGGACTCGCCCCAGTTGGCATTCGACGACTTCGTCCACTGGGGTGAGGGAGCCAATCAACCCTGGGTGCGTTACTACGTCGACCACTCTCTCAGCGACATTCATGACTGGCTGCTGGAGCTGGGGATCGAGTTCGAGGGTGTTGAAACAGCTCCCGGCAATTCGGTAGATCGCTTCCATCAACCGGCCGGCCGCGGCATCGGACTGGTCACGCCGATCTACCATGCCTGCCTCAAGCTCCCCAACGTCCGCTTTGCCTGGAACCGCCAGGTCACCCAGCTGCTGGTGGAAAATGAACGTGTTGTGGGGATTGAAGCACGACAGCTGCGAACTGGTAGGTCTGAGCAGTTGCGGGCCAGCCAGGTTGTGCTGGCTACCGGAGGCTTCCAGAGCAACCTCGATATGGTGCGTGAATTCTGGCCCGCCCAGTTTCGTTTTCCGGAGAAAATCTTGGCCGGCTCGGGACGCAACTCCGTTGGCCACGGTCATCGCCTGGCCCAACAGGCTGGTGGCGAGCTGGTCCACATGGACTACCAGTGGAATTACTTCACTGGCATCCCAGATCCGCGCAAACCGGAGAGCAATCGAGGACTGAGCGCGGCCAACATGTGGGGGATCATCGTGAACCCGCAGGCGCAACGGTTCGCGAACCTGCACAACTGGGCCAAGGAAGTCATGCCCCGGATGCTGGTTCAAGAGCGAGCCACGCTGTGGTTCATTTTTGACGAGGCGGTCAAGGAAAAGTTCGTCGTCTCCGGCAGTGAATGGTCTGACTTTGACAAAGTTGATCGGGTGATCCTGCAGAACAAGACGCTGGTCCAGCGAGCCGACCAGCTGGAGGAACTGGCCCGCCTGACCGGCCTGCCAGCAGAAAACCTGGTGGCCACGGTGGATCGCTACAACCGGCTGGTCGAATCGGGCCTGGATGAAGATTTTGGGCGATTCGGTCCCGAGGCAAGTGACTATAACAACGAAGCCTCACCAACTCTGCAAACTCCCCCCTACTATGCCATGCAGGCTTATCCGCTGACTCGCAAGAGCATGGGCGGAGTCGCTATCGACCTGAGCTGCCGTGTATTGGATAAGAAACAGCAGCCTATCCCTGGCCTGTATGCGGTGGGGGAATTAACGGGCCTGGCAGGCATCAATGGCAAGGCTGCCCTGGAAGGAACATTCCTTGGCCCCTGTGTACTCACCGGCCGGGTAGCGGGACGGAGCATCCTGGCGGACCTGCCGGACAGAAAACCAGCCGCGACCAGCATCACCTCGGCCGCGACGGATCGGCCAGCTGGTTTGGCGAACAGTGACAGTTGCCTGGAGTGTCATGATGTCGAGTCACTGATCAGCCAGCCGCGCCCCGGCTACTGGCACTTTGAGCATGCCCATCGCGAGGCCCTTGTGCGACAACTCGATTGTCTCGACTGCCATGCGGAATTGGCTCCCTATCGTGAAGATGATCATCGCCTCAACCCGCTCCTGCTGACGACATCCTGTGTCTCCTGCCACGTGGCGCAGGAAGTAAAGCCCAGCCAATGACCTCGAGGGATGCCTCCAAGCCGTCAGCCCAAGCTGCGGGCCATCAATCACATACCTCGCGCAGCAGCAGAAGGTAGCAGATGCACCAGGCCAGGTAGAATCCGGCCAGCAGGACAAGCTGCATGACGAAAGAGAGTGGCAGTGAACCGTAGACACTCACCAGCACGAGCAGGGCAAAAGCCACCAGCAGTGCCAATGAGGACCGGCCAAGTCGTTGCGAAAAATAGCCCTGCACTGCATCTGCCGCCGACTCCAGCACGGTCAAGAAGACAATATGACTGACAACCATCAGGCCCATCGCCAGCATCCGCAGCGCTCGGCAGACATCCGGCAGATTGCCAGCGCCAATCAATCCGACAATGAAGACCATAGCTATTGCCAGGCAAAACAGCAGCAGGCTGATGATGCCGTTGCGGCGCATGGGCTGAGAGATGCTGGCACCGCACATGTATACCGTTCCAGCAATGCTGAGCCCCAGGCTCGGCAGAATCCCTAGCATCGCCAACTCCATCATCGTAATGCCCCCAGCAACCGCTGCGCCGACTTCAGTCAGCCTGGCCGCAAGAGCATCTGCACGGAGAAGGCCGGTGAGACGGATAAAGACCTCGCCACCCGTCGCCAGGCCAGCCAAAACGATAGCCATATTGATTCCGACCGACCAGCTGACAGCCCGGCGAGCCGCACGAAGTTCGTTCATCATCACGTCTCATTCCTTCCGCAATGGTTAGCCAATCAGCCCCTCGATGAATGTGTAGGCAGTTGTCAGGGCCAGGTAGTTGACGAACAGGGCTACAAAAAAGAGCAGCAACACGCTGAGAAATCCCAAATCAAACCAATCCATCAGCAACTTGAAGGCTAGTACGAAATAGACGGTAATCCCTATCAGCGCCAGAATCACCGATTCCGTGCCGAACGCAACACCAAAAACAGCTGAACCAACGAGCTGCATGATGACGTTGTAGACAGCGCAGGTCCGAAAATCCTCACTTAAATCGGACAACTTAGCCTTGTCATCCATGATCCAGAGGGCAAGAGCGAGCCCCAATGAACCAACCACAATCGACAAAACGACCGAGAGAATATACGCAATAACCATAGAGTGCCCCTGTTTGTTGAACTGACGTGCACCTTTTTCTTCGCTCTCCTATTCGCTTGCCAGATCAAAATATTGCGGGGAAAAGCGACGAATCCGTCAGCCCAAGCTGCAACTAGTACCCGACTCCCATCGGGAGTCGGCAGTGCACGTCGCTGCCCAGAGAATCCGCGGCTACTCGTCCCTCAGCCCAAGCTGCTGCCGCTGGACACAGAGGCAGGCGATATCGCCAAAAGCGCAGAACACGCAACACTCGCCTTCCCCAGGGATCATCTCGGCTCCACAACTGGAACACGCATGGCGAACCCGTCAGGTACCCTCGGGAATCTCCCGCGAACGCTGGCAACCGCAGGCGGGACAGGTCAGCAAGGATGTGGTCTGAAGTTGATTCATGGCAGCTCTCATCCAATTGCCGCGAAACAGTGGCCGACATTGGTTTTTCTATCCACACAAGCTTATCATTACAGTCAGCCAAACCCCATGCCTTGTTAGGATTCCACCATGCGCATCCGTCATCAGCTCTTAACAATCGTCTTGCTCTTGACCACATCCGGCAGCCTGGCGACGGCCGAAGACTGGCCCATGTGGCGACACGACGCGGGTCGCAGCGCCGCCAGTGCTGAGCAGCTGCCGGCGCAGCTTTCCCTGCAGTGGTCGCGGCAGCTGGTGGCACCCAGTATGGCCTGGCCCGAGGATCCACGAATCCACTTCGATGCCGCTCCGGAACCAATCTCAGCAGGCGGCCTGATCTTCGTCGGCTCATCGACCACCGACTCAGTCACCGCCTTCAACGCGGTGACGGGGGACGTACGCTGGCAGGTACATGCCGATGGTCCGGTCCGATTTGCACCGCTTGTCGCCGACGGCCAGGTCTACTTTGGCGCCGATGATGGCTTCATCTATTGCGTTACTGCTGACACCGGAAAGCTTCAGTGGCGGCAGGCCGCTCGACCCGCCGACCGCAAGGTCATTGGCAGCGAACGAGTGATTTCAGTCTGGCCCGTGCGCGGCGGCCCAGTGCTCGTGAATGGCCAGATCTACTTCACCGTCGGCGTCTGGCCGTTCGAGGGAGTCCTGCTCTACAACTTCACCACAGCAGCAAATCAACAGACCCCACCCCCCTTCAAGTCCCGCACACTGACTTCGCTGACTCCCCAGGGTTACCTGGCTGCTGCCGGCAAACGGCTGTACATTCCCACCGGTCGCGGCACAAGTGCCTGTCTTGACCTGGAAGCTGGCGAGTTTCTCTCGCTCAGCTACAGCTCAAGAGGCAAGACCGACTATCATGTCACCGCCCTCGGCGACTTCATTTTTCATGGCGACGTGATTTATGATGTTCCCAACAAGCGAACGCTGGCGGGCGAGGTCCACCGGCCGATCAATGGCACGTCCGGCGTGGCGGGCACACTGGGCGACAATCTGATTGGTCTGGACAGCCAGAATCCCAAGGTGGTGGAAGTCATTGATCGCAAGGGGAATGCGCAACAGCGGCTGGTCATGCCGCCCGCCTGGAAACTCTCCCGAGCCGACCTGGCCAAGGCAGTGTCGGAGTCGTCGGCCGATTGGAAGATCCATCTGCAAGCCGGCACGCTGGTCTACGGGCATATCGGCAAACAGCTGTTCGCAATTCAGCCAGGTTCGGCAGAGACGCCGACCACGGTCAGCTGGCACGCCACGATTGATTCAGCAGCCCGCAGCATGATCGCAGCCAACGGGCGACTGATCGTCGTCTCGGCAACCAACAGGATCTATTGCTTCGCCGACGGCGAGATCGAACCCCGTCATCTTCCAGAGAGTCACAAACAACTGGCCATCGCCGGCCAGCAGGACGTTTGGGCACAACTGGCAGCTCGAGTGATTGCTGAGAATCCCGATCCCGAAGCGTATTGCCTGGTCACCAGTATTGGCAGCGGCGAGTTGATCCGCCAGCTGTTGCGACGCAGCACCTACCGGTTGCTGGTCGTCGATGCCGACGCCGAACAGGTTGCTCGCTTGAGACAGCAGACCAGCGCGGCCGGATTATACGGAACTCGGATTGCCATCCAGCATGGCGAACTCAGCAGCGCCAGCTTGCCTCCCTATTTTGCCAGCGTGATTGTCTCGGAACATGCGATTCCGGGAGATGCACGCAGCGTTTATCGCTCACTGAGACCCTACGGGGGAAACGCTTACCTGCCGGCCGATAATGGCGCCTTCGAGCAACTCCAGGCACAACATCAGGCAGGCCAGCTGCCAGGGGCTGAATTCCAGCGCAGCGGCAACCTGGTGCGGATCACGCGAAGCGGTGCATTGGCTGGCTCGTCCAACTGGACCCACGAGTATGGGGATGCGGCCAACTCACTGACGTCAGCAGACGAGCTGGTAAAAGCTCCCTTCGGCGTTCTCTGGTTCGGCGGACCGGCGGCCGACGGCGAACTGTTCTACAACCGGCATTACTGGGCTCCCAGTCCCACCATCATTGATGGCCGGATGTTCCTGGAAGGGCCGCAGGTGTTCGCCGCTATCGACGTCTACACCGGTCGGATCCTCTGGAAGATCGAGCTGCCCGAAGGGACCAGCCCGGGCCGCCGCGGGAACTTCTTTGAAAAAGTCCGCGTGGGATTCCACTTTGTGGCGTCCAATGAGTTCATCTATCTTTCCGATGGCACACGTTGCCAGATGATCAATCCGGTCACTGGCAAGATTGAGCGTGAAATCAAGCTGCCCTCGGAAGAGCAGCGCTGGGGTCGCATGCGGCTGGTCGACGATCTGCTGGTTGCCACGATCTGGGAGAAGAAGGATGGCGAGGACGTACCGGCAGCGATTGCGGCCTTTGATCGCATCAGTGGGGATCCCTACTGGCGCCATGAGGCCACAGTCAGCGCCCCGCTGGTCGCCATCGGCAACGGCCGGGTCTACTACTTTGATGGTGCCCTGGCCAGCTTGTTTGACGACTGGAAACGCAAGGGACTGGTCCCCGAGGCTGCCAAGTACAGAGTCCTTAAGGCTCTCGACAGCCGCACCGGCAAACCACTCTGGCAGCAGGAGACGGACCAGATTGTCAGCTGGATTGGCTTCTCCAAGGAATCCGATGTCCTGATCAGCTCCAACAAGCTGGGAATCGCTGCTCGCTCAGCGAACGATGGCAAGCCGCTCTGGGAAAAGACTGCCGAAGGCAAAGGCTTTCGCGGCCACCCTGAGAATCTCTGGGACCGAGTGATCCTCTGGAATGACCGGATTATCGATCAGCGCGGACCGGGGCTCTCTTATGACGTCAAGACCGGCGAGCCAATCAAGCAGAAACATCCTATTACCGGCGAAGAGGTTGACTGGCAATTCACCAAGAGCGGGCATCACTGTAACTATGCCATCGCCAGCCCCCACCTGTTGACCTTTCGGGCAGCCTCGGCTGGCTTCCTCGACCTCGAGTCAGGGACCACTGGACGATTGGAAGGTTTCCGCAGCGGTTGCCGAAACAGCCTGATCCCGGCCAATGGGGTTTTGAATGCTCCCAACTTGGCGCATGGCTGTTCATGCAGCTACAACCTGTTCACCTCGCTGGCCCTGGTGCACGTACCAGAGGCCGAAATGTGGACCTACAGTGCATTTGAAAAGCGAGATGTTCCGGTGGATCGTGTCGGTATCAACCTGGGAGCTCCTGGAGACCGACTGGCGGCAGGCGGAACAATGTGGCTCGACTATCCTAATGTCGGCGGCCCCTCGCCAGATGTCACTGTCCAGGTCTTTCCACGCAGCGGCGGTTATTTCCGCAACCATGCGTCACAAGTCAAAGGAGCCGGGTTGCAGTGGGTCGCCGCTTCGGGCTGTGAAGGCCTGGAGTCCATCATCGTGACAACCGCCGCCACCAAGACGGTGAGCAAGTACACGGTGCGGCTCTACTTCTCGGAACCCCAGCAGCTGAAGCCCGGCGAGCGGGTCTTTGATGTCGGCCTGCAGGGCGAGACCGTACTGGAAAGCCTGGATGTGGCCAAGCTGGCCCAGGGTCCGGGTAATATCCTCGTACGCGAATTCAAGGATGTCAGCTGTGATGGCCAGCTGCGGGTGACGCTTAAGGCCCACAAAGGCAAAACACTGCTCTGCGGAATCGAGATCCTGGCTCAACCATAACTGCCGACGATCATCAGCATCAGATTCCGACTGCCGATCCGCCGCAGGCGGACCGGCCACATCTGCCGTAGACCGTATCGGTGGGATCGCCTCCAGGCAGCTCCCGCGTCTACGCAATAAAAAACCTCGGCCATACGTTTCCACGTCCGGAGTGCCGGCAGCAATAATCGATTGCGGCTCGCGTCGATTATTGCCCGGCAACGAAGGACCTCCAACAGGTTACCCGGGGCGAATCACCCAGGGCTGTCCAATGACACTCCAGCTACGGAGCAAATCATCCAAGGACAAAACAAGCTGAAAACGCATGACCGAGGTCATGGACTCTCGATTCTCCTATCTCTGACTCTGAACACGTGACTGAACCAGCTGGCGCAACTGCAAACAACTCTGCTGATGCGCCGTCGGATCTACAAAAGCGGCAAATGCCAGGTGGCCAGCCATCACCTGCGTGGCCATCTCGTCCCAGCAGAGGTCTGGATCGTAACGGGCGCGATGGAGCATGGCTCGCAAGCGTCGCCGCTGCGGCTTGGGCAAACGAACTCGATCATTGACCACCAATCCAGTTACCACCTGGCGCTGGTGACGGGAGCGGACACGGGTCTTTTGGCGAGCCAGCCGAAACTGTTCGTCCAGCACAATCGCCTCCACCCGTGGTAGCAGCTCCCCAGGATCTGTATCTCCTGAAAAGGAAAGATCATCGGCATAGCGGGTGTAGGTCCAGCCCAGCCGCTCAGACAACTCGACCAGTCGCTGATCCAGCCGCCGCGCGACCAGGTTAGCCAAGTGCGGGCTGGTCGGGGCTCCCTGCGGCAAACGGCCGCGCCGGGTCACCAGCTGGACAAGCTGCTCGCGTTGCACCCTGCTCGGCATCAAGCCCGCCAACTCAGGCTCAATCATCGCTGCCTTGACCGACGGGAAGAAGTCCTTCAAGTCCAGTGTCACCAGCCAGTCGCGGCCGACATGACGCTGCGCGTTGGTGACGATGGACCGGCCCGGCACAAATCCGTGGGCAGAGTCGGTCGGTTGAAGTTGATAGAGAAGCTCGACCAACAATCGCCGCTGAATTCGCTTCAGCTGGGGCGACGGCGCCTCGATCCAGCGTTTCTTGGACCCCTTGATCAAGGGGTAAACAGAGTACGACTCGCTCGCAGTCACAGCCAGCTCGGCCAGTTCCTCGACTGGCAGGCCCAGCAGGCTGGCACGTTCGTGTCCCTCAGCGGACGACAAACTGGCTTCGGTGGATGCGGATGTGGTCGTGATCATGATCGTTGAATGGCCCTTAGGCTTCTGCAAGCTTGTTGTTAAACGACTGGTAGCAACGCAGCCGATATTGGATGCCGGACGGTTGATATGCCTGCCCCAGCTGCAAGCCAGTCGCCTGTGCCCTGGACATTGGCTGGCGTGGATAGAGCACTCCGCGGCGAAAAAACGCGATTTCCTGGTCCCCCTGGATAAACAGTCGGGTGACTGTCTCCAGGAAGGTCCATAAGACACGGTAGGTTGTGGCCAGGTTCAGGTTACGAGCGTCGGCAATCACACATGCCATGTTTCGTTTAACAGACAGCCTGGCGTTGCCGGCCGGGTCTTCCTGGTCGACCATGGCAACCCAGCGATCCGAGGGTGGCCGACCATCGCGGGCCTCCATCTTTTGCTGGAGGACATCGTTCGAGAGCGAACGAAATGACAGCGTATTCCAGTTGTACTTGAGGAAACGCCGAAGACGGAACCTGCCAAAGTGCGGAATCCAGAGGATGTGCGTTTCCACATCGCCCGAGTAGGCGATCTCTACCACGGATGACTTATGACGACTCGACCTGCTCGGCTGGCTGACATAGTCCCAGAAGCCATCCACGACCTCTCGCACCAGTTCCACCGGCGCACCACTGGCAAGCGCGGTGTACTCGATAATCATCGCGCTACTGACTTTGGGATCTTCCCACAGGAGCCTGGGACTCATTCCTGGGCAACTCTCTTATGCAACAACGGCGCGACTGGAGGCAGCCAATTGGAACAACAAGATAATCAGATCAGGCGAAAATGGCAAACAACTTCCGGCTAGGGTTGCAGCGTGCCTGCAGGTAATCGCCCCCAGTAGTTTGGCCGCGGCCTGTCATTCTCCTGCGGCGGGCCAGCTGTGCTGCGGCCGACGTCAAACTGGTGCTCGAGCAGGTCATAGAGTTTTCGCACCAGTTGAGGTTGGTCGGCTGCCAGGTTATGCGATTCAGTAGGATCGTCTGCGAGGTTAAAAAGCTGGACAAAGGGAGCTGCCAGCAGCTCTTCTCGCTTCGGCTTTCTCCCGAACGCCGCGACGGCGGAGGCCCAGGCCTGCTCGGGCTTGGGCAGGTTGCCATAACGACCGAGCGATCCGCTGCCAGGACAGAGACAGAGCTTCCAGTCCTGCCAGCGAACGGCATAACCGTGCGTGCCTGCCATCAGCAGGTTCTCTCGTGTCGGCCGCGAGCGTGGCGACTTGAGCAACCGATAGTAGCTGACCGAATCGACCGCCTGGTCCTCTGCCAGCTCAATCTGGCAGACATCCGCCAGCGTCGCCATCAGATCATTGAGCCCGATCAACTGGTCGCAGGTCGAGCCAGCGGTAACCTGCCGCGGCCAGCGCACAACGAAGGGAATCCGCATGCCACCCTCGTAGACCGAGAACTTGTAGCCTCGATAGATGCCACTGGGAAAATGCCCCATCGCTTCCAGTTGTTTGACATTGTTGTAGGTCGCTTTGCGGACGTTGCCGGCATAGGGTGCCGGGCCGTGATCTGAGGTAAAAATCACCAGTGTGTTATCGGCCAGGCCATGCTCCTGAAGTGCTGCCAGCGTACGCACGACGCAGTTATCGGTTTCATGGACAAAGTCACCGTACAGTCCCAGTTCGGTTGAGCCCTCGAATTTCGGGTGTGGGCTGGTGGGAGTGTGTGGAGCGGTGAGTGCGAAGTAGAGGAAGAAGGGCTGTCCGGCGTGCGACCCGGGTGCACTCTCGGCAATGAACTTCTCCACCTCAGCGGAGAACGTATCGAGCACGTTGTAGTCCTCAAAATTCTCCTCCGTTGGCCCCACCCGGTTAAACGCACTCCAGCCCCGCTGCTTGGTCACCTTGCCGACAAACTCACCGTCGCGAACAAACACATAGGGATACATGTCGAGCGATCCTGGCAGGATAAAGCTGTAGTCGAATCCGTATTGCTGCGGGGAGACCTTGAGTGCACGTGTGTAATCGACATTCTCGAGTCCCTGGTTTTGGCCATCGGTGGTCTGCATCAGCAGCCCCAGGTGCCACTTGCCGACGTAACCGGTCCGGTAACCGCTGTTGCGGAGCATCCGACCAATCGTGAAATGCTCTGTGGGAAAGCGTGGATTGAGGAAACCCCAGGGACCATTCACACGCGACCCCTGTATCCGCCAGGGATAACGGCCGGTCATGATCGCCAGCCGCGATGGCACACAGACCGAGGCGATTGTATGGGCATCGGTGAACCGCATTCCCTCTCGCGCCAGCCGGTCAATGCCGGGCGTGGGGATCTTGCACCGCTCGCCACCGAAACAGCCAACATCACCGTACCCCAGATCGTCCGCCATGATGTAAATGACGTTGGGGCGAGCTGCCACAGTCAGCGGCATGCCAACCAACAGCAGTAGAGTGCCAATCATCAGCAGTGGAAATCGAATAAATCGATGGTTCATGACAAAACACCCTCTGCTTTGAAGGCAACGTGACTCATCTTCAAGCACCTCAATGTAGACAGCTCTGGCCACGTCTGCATCGTAGCCAGGAAAAAAACAGGCAACTCTGATGCTGTTGATGCGGCTGGCGAGGATTCCTGTTGAGAATGCCGATAGAGATAAGTAGGCTAGACGATATAATCTCATGGTTCCCACCTTGAATCTGCTGAGTAATCAGATGAAGCCAATCCACCCACAACTTGGACGCCGGACGATAATCCAGGCCGGAGCTGCCGGGATTCTTGGGCTGGGAAGCAATCACCTGGCAGCCTTGCGAGCAGCGGACACGCCGCTCGATCGTCCGAAAGGAACAGCTCGCTCGGTCATTTTCATCTTCCTCTCGGGTGGCCTGACGCAGCACGACAGCTTTGACCCCAAGCCCGACGCACCGGCGGACATTCGCGGTGAATTCAATCCGATTGCCACCAGCACACCTGGCTTTCAGATCTGTGAACACTTGCCGAAGCTGGCAGAGCGGAGCCAACTCTGGAGCGTAATCCGATCGCTTGGCACACCCTACAACGGCCACTCTGAAGGCCACATGGCGATGATGTCGGGCCGCACTCCCCTGCCCCTCGCATTCAACAGCAGCAAGCCACAGGACACCGACTGGCCCGCCATCGCATCGATCGTGGGCGACGCCCTACCGGCTCGCAATAACAACTTGCCCCCCGCCGTGGCCTTGCCCGAACGGTTGATTCACCGTACCGGCCGTGTCATTCCGGGGCAATTCGGTGGCCAGATGGGCCGTCGTCGGGATCCCTGGTTCATCGACGCTTCTCCCTTCAATGCAAAGTCCTACGGCGCCTATCCCGATTACGAATTCCACTTCATCCGGGGACGTGAAAAGAACGAGGACCTGAATTTCCAGGCACCTAACCTCAGCCTGCCGGAGGGACTCAGTCGGGGTCGGCTGGCCGATCGTGCGGGTCTCAGGCAGTTGCTCGATAGCCAGCGGCGACGGCTGGAATCGAGTGCGGCGGTGGAGTCCTTCGACCAGAGTCGACAGGCGGCCATATCGCTGTTGACCGAACCGGCTGTACAGCGGGCCTTCGATGTCCACAGCGTGGACGATGAGACCCAGCTGAAGTATGGCAAGAACGCATTCGGCTGGTCGCTGTTGATGGCTCGCCAGCTGGTAGAAGCGGGTGTGAACCTGGTGCAGGTGAACCTTGGCAACAACGAATCATGGGACACCCACGACAACAACTTCCCGCTGCTGAAGGACTGCTTGCTGCCACCCACCGACCAGGGTATCTCAGCCCTGCTGGATGACCTCCAGCAGCGGGGGATACTGGATGAGACGTTGATCGTGATGTGTGGCGAGATGGGCCGCACACCAAAGATCAATACCAAGCTGCCGGGCCGCGATCACTGGGGCGCCGTGCAATCGGTCTTCATGGCCGGAGGCGGAATCCCTGGCGGCTGCGTTGTCGGCTCATCCGACAAGGACGGCGGCTATCCCGCCTCAGATCCGCAGCGACCCGAGAACATGGCCGCCACGATTTATAGTGCGTTGGGAATTCCCGACACGGCCGTCTGGAAGGACGAACTGGAGCGGCCCTACCATATCTATCACGGCAAACCGATCCTGTTTTCCTAAGTTCGCTGTGACATGGCCGCTAATTTCTTGCCGGCCAGGCGGGCATCAATAAGACCGGACGCCATCCCGGAGCCGCTCGTTCTCTTTAGCCAGCTCCTGCAGGGTCCGTAGTACGCCGCCGGGGATGGCTCCGTCCGCAGCAATCGGTACGTCCAGGGTGACAACACCCCCTTCTGCGTTGATAAGGTCAATCCGGTCTTGCAGCGTTTGCAGATCAAACCTGGATTCGACACCTGCTCCCCAGCCTTTGCTAACCGGCAACAGTAAATGCCAGACGACCCCTTCTGGAGCCGGAAAGTTCTCTGGTGTCAGGGCTTTCCCTAGCCCCTTCTTGGTTCGCTGATAGAACTCGTGGTTTTCTCCAGCGGTAAAAGTCTGATGCGGGCAGAGCTTCCCGTTGGTACAGAGCGAGAGAATGGGGTGTGCACCGGCGTTAAAGGCCAGTTCAGCGGCGGGATTACCTGACTGCACCGCCGCGATCCAGGTGTCAATGTTGTACTCTTCCTCTTGCAGATCCTGGTAAGCGTCTTTCATTTCCATCTTGTAGCCATCGAACCACCAGCCAGATACAAGTTCGCCATAGCGCTTGGACCACTCGCCGCAGACATCTCCCCAGTTCTTCAGAAAGGTCGGGTTCGGCGCCTGGTTCTCACTGCGTCGAAACCCCTTGACGTTGCGTGGGTGCGAGAGTGGGTTGACGTTGGGACCTGCCGGCTTGCCATTAATCGTCGGTAACGTATCACCCATCGCTGCGATGATCTTGTAGTGGCGCATCGGCGCACGGGCTGTCATATAGATGATCAGCTTGATATCTCGCTGGGCCAGTTCCTTGCCGATCTCCATGATCAGATCGCGCCTGGATGTCCAGATACCGTTTTCAACACCCAGGAGCTTTTCATAGGCGCTGTTCGGTGCGCAGTATTTCCCCCAATGCTGACCCACAACAAAGATGATGTATCCAGCCTTGGCGCTCTTGACGGCATTGGCAAACTGGACAACGTCGAAGGAATCGATGGCCCTGTTGTAGGATTCCGACGAATGGTTCTTGAAGGCCTCGTAATGAAACATCAAACCGTAACCGGACTTTGGGAGCCAGCGATCCTGCCCGCGGACCGGTGCAGCGCAGAGAGATATCATCAGGATCGACAGGACCGACAATCGGGATATTCGTTGTCGCTGTATGATGGCATTTCCTTTCCAGGCGGTTGCCGTGTGGGCAGAGCACTCGGTTAGTTCAGATCGCTGTTACAGAAGCGGCATTTAACGGCCTGGATCTTGATCTGCTCGGCACAATACGGGCAGGGCTTGGTTGGCCCCATCACTTCCGCATCCTTCATGCGCCTGGCAGCCCTGGCCAGTGCCAGTCCCACGATGGCAGGGACCGCTACAAAAGGCAGTAATTCCGTTCTCTTGGGGTCGGCTCCGAGTACCAGCATGGCGATCGCAATAATGCCGCACAGTCCAACAAGATTCCAGAGTAGCTTTGAACTCATATTTTCACCCTTGTACCAATGGCCACCAATCTGTTCTTGCAAAGCAGACCGGTCCAGATCGTTCATTCCCCAGGGAAACTCCAGTATGTTATACACATCTCGCCAGATAATGACCTTGTTCGGAAGGTGAACGACAATGAAAGACCTCGACCGCCGTAACTTTCTTGCTTATGCCAGCTCCAGCGCTGCTGCCCTTTCACTGGCGGCAAACAAGCTGCCCGCAGCGGCTGGCAAGGAGAAGATCAAGATTGGTCAAATCGGGACCAGTCACGCCCACGCCTCCGGTGTCTTTTCCCAGCTCCGGCAGACAACAGACGACTTTGAAATCGTCGGCATTGTGGAGAACGATCCGGAGCGGCGCAAGGCGATTGGCGACGAGTACCAGGGAGTCAAGCTGATCAGCGAAGAACAGCTGCTCAACACGCCCGGCCTGCAGGCGGTGGTGGTGGAAACCGAGGTGCAAAACCTTTTGCCGACAGCGACTCGGTGCGTCCAAGCTGGCATGAACATCCACCTGGACAAGCCGGCCGGCGAGAATCTCAAGGACTTTCAGGCCTTGCTCGAGGAGGTGCAAAGCCGCAACCTTCACTTGCAGATGGGTTACATCTACCGCTACCACACCGCTTTCCAGTTCTGCTACAAGGCTGTGGCCGACGGCTGGCTGGGTGATCTGTTCGAGGTCCATGCGGTGATGAGCAAGAAGATCAGCGATTCCTCGCGCCAGTATCTCTCACGATTCGCCGGCGGTTCAATGTTCGAAATCGGCTGTCACGTCATCGACGCGACGCTGCGTGTGCTGGGGAAACCCGAGAAGGTAACCGCGCACGCTCGGCAGACACACCCGGAGAAGGACAAGCTGGTCGATAACCAGCTGGCAGTGCTGGACTACAAAAACGCAGTCGCTTCGATTCGCAGCTCACTGATTGAGTACGTTGGCTTTGAGCGCCGCCAGTTCACCGTCTGCGGCGAATTCGGCACCTTTGACCTGCGACCGCTGGGAGGCAACACGTTCCGCCTGGCACTGGAAAAACCCCAGGGCGACTACAAAGTGGGTTACCAGGAAGTGACAGTTCCCAAGGGTCCGGGTATCTTTATCAGCGGCTTCAAGGACATGGCCGCCGTGTTACGGGAAGAAAAAGAGAACGACTATCCACTCTCCCACGAACTGGCCGTCCACGATGCGATCCTCAAGGCAAGTGGTTACAAGACCACCTAGCGGCACTTCACATTCGCCCGTTCACCAAACTCAAGAACCAAAGACTAACCATGCTGATCCTGCTTTCTCCCGCCAAAACGCTGGACTTTAAGTCACCGCCAGCCACACACTCAACCTCGATGCCGCTATTCCTGGAGAATTCAGCCGAGCTTGTCGACTGCCTGCGCAGCTTCTCGACCAAGCAGCTGGGCGAACTGATGGGGATGAGTGATACGCTGGCCGAGCTGAATCACCAGCGATTTGCCGACTGGTCAGTGCCCTTCACATCCGACAATGCCAGGCAAGCGATCCTGGCCTTCCGAGGCCAGGTCTTTGATGGACTTGATGCGGACAGCTACAGCGCCAAGGATTTCAAGACAGCCCAGGCATCGCTGCGGATCCTCTCCGGACTGCATGGAATCCTGCGGCCGCTGGACCTGATCCAACCCTACCGGCTGGAAATGGGAACCAGGCTGAAGAATCCTGGCGGCAAGAACCTCTACGAATTCTGGGGGACCAAGATCACCGACATGATCAATGCAGACCTCTCGAAAGAAGAGACGCCCGTGGTCGTGAACCTGGCTTCGAACGAGTACTTCAAGTCCGTCAAATCAAAGCAACTGGAAGGCCGCATCGTGACACCGGGTTTCAAGGAAGAGAGAGACGGCGGTTACAAGCAGATCAGCTTTTTCGCCAAGGTAGCCCGCGGCCAGATGGCATCCTACATCATCAAGAACCAGCTGACCGATCCAGAACAGATCAAGTCATTCGACCTGGATGGTTATCAATTCAATGCGGAGATTTCATCCGACGATAACTGGGTCTTTAGCCGCGCATCCTGACTGGGAGTGCTGTAAACAGTACGCGTGCTCCATGCCTGACGAGCGGATTGTCTTTGAGACAGCACGGCTAACGCTGCGGCGGATGGTGATGGAGGACCTGGTCTTCTCTATTGCAAGGACAGAACCGTAACGAGGGGAGGACTCTCATTCCCGGTTCAAAGGCTCGGAAACTGCCTTGAGCAAGCGTTCCATCCGCTCCAGCTGTTGCTGTCGGCCGGTCTCGGCCAGATTCTTAATTTCCGCGGGATCACGCCGCAGGTCGTAAAGCTCACTACCTGATTCACCCCAGAGGGCATATCGCCAGCGTTCTGCACGCACGGCACGGCCCAGCTGTGCTCCCCGCCGCACGACCGTGTAAGCAACCCGCTTGACTGGTAACTCCGGATCCTGCAGCACCCCTGTCAACGACTTTCCCTGGACCTGTGACGGGATCGGGATAGCGGACAGTTCACACAGTGTGGGCAACAGGTCCACCAGCTCGACCAGTCTCTCGGAGCTGGAACCCGCTTCCGTCACTCCGGGCACATGGACAATCAGCGGCACACGCGCACATTCCTCAAACAGCGTCACCTTGCCCCACTGAAAATGCTCCCCCAGGTGGTAACCGTGGTCCGACATGAAGACCACCACCGTATCATCCCAGAGCTTGTTCTGGTCGAGCGCCTGCCAGAGCAGACCTACCTGCGCATCGACAAAGGAAATACAGGCGTGATAGGCCTGCATGTACTGGCGGCGACGTGCGTTGTTCTCGATACCTGCTTCAAAGCCAAAGGCCTTGTAGCGATGGTTCAATGCCAACGGCGGAATGTCCTGCCAGTCGTCGGCCGGCACGGGCTCAAGCGTCAGCTTGTCGAGCGGATACTGGTCAAAATACTTCTGGGGTGCCCAGAACGGAACGTGAGGTTTGTGAATTCCGCAGGCGATGAAGAAGGGCTTGTCCCCGTGTGCCTTGTCATGAATCCAGCTGGCAACCTGACGCACGTTCTTGCCGTCCCTGTGCTGGGCATCTGTCATCGTGGTGGGGCCAAAGCCGGGAGGTGCCTGGCCGCCGATTGTACTTCGGTGCTTGCGATACACAGCTCGCCAGGCTTTCACATTCTGCGGCAGGTCAATCGCACCATGTTCTTTTTCAAAGGCATCCTGGATCGGTTTGAGGACCGGGTTCCATTCGTTCTGGAAACTGTGGTACTCGTTCCAGGCTGTCTCACCGTGATCCAGGCTCCCGTGAAAAACCTTGCCCACGCCACCAGTCCAGTAGCCACCTTCCTTGAACAACTGGGGCAGTGACTTGAGATCGGGACGTACATTGCGGATGTCTGATTTGTTGTCCAGTATCCCGGTCGACTCGGGGTAGACGCCGGTCAGGAAGGAGGCACGCGAGGGACCACAGACGGGATACTGGCAATAGGCCCGGTTAAACTTCATCCCGATCGCTGCCAGCCGATCCAGGGAGGGAGTCTGGATATGGGGATACCCAGAGGTCGTGACATGACGATTCAGATCATCGCAGATGACCAGCAGCACATTCGGCCGTTTCTGCTGGCTGCCGGTCGAGGGCTTCGGCGGGGGGGCTGTCGTCGATCCATCGGTTCGCTGCTGTCTCAATGTCCTGGGAAGCGTTTTCCGCCAGGCCTGGAACTGGGCCTTCATTTCCTGCAGCTTATCCGGCTGCTTGCCAGCCAGGTCCTGTTGCTCTCCGACATCCGCGGCGAGGTTGAACAGCTGGTACTCGTCGTTGCGACCAACCAGCTTCCAATCACCGCTACGCATCCCGATCCGTCCCTCGCCCCCGTCCCAATAGAGTCGTTCATGCAGCGGCCCCTGCTGTTCTCCCCGGAGCAGTGGCAGCAGGCTCTTGCCGTCCAGCGAGGCCCCTGCCGGCAAAGACAGGCCAGCTGCCTCGCAGATGGTCGGAAAGAAGTCGAGAGAAATCACCGGCTGATCCAGCTGCTGGCCTGCCTTGAGCACGCCTGGCCAGCTGACCAGGAAAGGGACTCGCACGCCTCCCTCATAGGTAGACTGTTTAAAGTCGCGCAGCTGACCATTGTTGGCCAGCACTTTCTTGCTACCACCGTTATCAGAGTAGAACAGGACAAGGGTATTGTCCGTCAGCTGCTGGGTTTCCAGTTCATCCAGCACCACCCCCACGGCCAGGTCCATCCGCTTGAGCATCCCCAGGTAGATATTCCTCTGCGGGTTCTGATTGTCAAACTCGGCCACGTCTTCTGGCGGAGCCTGCAGTGGCCAATGCACAGCGTTGAACGGCAGGTAAAGGAAAAATGGCTCGTCCTTGTGGCGACGGATGAACGAGGCGGCCTCACGTCCCAGGTTGTCGGTCAGGTAACCGGTATCATCGATCCGCTCCCAGTTGCGCCAGATGGAATTGTGATCATCTGTCTTCTTTAACTCGAAATAATCGTGTGCGCCGTGCCCCAGGAACCCGTAAAACTCATCGAAGCCACGGCTGAGTGGATGATGCGGTTTTTCCAGCCCCAGGTGCCACTTGCCAAACATGCCGGTGGCATAACCTGCCTGCTGGAGGTGCTCGGCGATCGTGACCTGGTCCAGCGGCAGGCCGATACGGGAATCCCCTCCGCTGTAGAAACCAAAACGCTGCTGGTACCGACCGGTCATCAATCCTGCCCGGGACGGTGCACAGACGTAGGCACTTGAATAGCCGCTGCTGAATCGGGTCCCCGCCCGGGCAATCCTATCCAGCTGTGGAGTCTGAACTTCCTGGGGATGTTTGTAGCAGCTGATGTCCCCATAGCCCTGGTCGTCCGAGACGATCAGCACGATATTGGGCCGATCCTCCGCCTGCAGTGTCGCCGCAGCCAGAATCAGGATCAGGATCAGGGCCAGCAGATTGAGACGTCGATTCATCGCATCTTCCAGCCTGGTTAGAATGCTTTGATCTCATCAGGCGTGAATTTTTCATTCAGCCGTGCTCCCAGCTGCGAAACAATCCGCGCCGAGGCATGGGAGGCAAGTTGTCCGGCCTGCGGCCAGCTGAGGCCATTGGTCACGCCATACAGCAGGCTGCCGGCATACATATCTCCTGCACCGGTCGTATCGATAGCCTCCACGGCAACACCCTCAATTGAGAACTGGTCATCGCCATGCACGATCAGCGAGCCATTGGCCCCGAGTGTGACAGCCACGCTTTCAAGATGCTGATGGATCGCCCGTGCGGACGCTGCGGCATCGTCATCGCCAGTCAGGCTGCGCGCTTCTTCCTCATTACAGAAGAACATGTCTACCGGTCCCTTGATCAACTCCCACATATGATCTCGAAAGATGTTAACCAGGAATGGATCCGAGGCGGTAAAGGCAACTTTGACGCCATGTTTGACAGCCAGTTGCATCGCCCGTTCTGCAGTGGCTCTGCCACTTTCACCATGCAGCAGGTATCCCTCGACGTACACGTACTGCGACTGGCTGATCGCCTGCTCGTCGATATCGTCCGGCGTCAGCGTGGCTGAGACACCAAGGTTCGTCAGTAGGGTACGCTGGGCATCAGGAGTGATCAGTACGGCACAGGTTCCGGTCGGTCCCGTGGCTGCCGGAGCGACGTTCATCTGGACGCCGATCGCCTCCAGGTCGGCGAGAAACGAATGGCCGATTGCGTCCTGGCCGATCTTGCCACAATAAGCAGCACGCCCGCCCAGGTCGGCAAGGCCGACAATCGTGTTGGCAGCAGATCCTCCAGCGCACTGGTTGCGCGGCAGATCAGCAATCTGCTCCAGCACCTGTTGCTGCTGGTCATCGTCGACCAGGGTCATAATCCCTTTGTCGAATCCGCTGGCCTCGAGAACTTTGTCCGTTACCTGAATCTGCAGGTCAACCAGCGCGTGACCAACCGCGTAGACATCGATTTTCATGGGACACGGTGCTCATTTACAAAGTGGGAAAGCACTATGCTACCACGAACCACTGCAGATGCCGCCGGGGGACCAGCTGCGGAAACGTGCCGGTACAACGCAGCGGATGAGCGCATCGCCAGATCGGGTGATTACTGTCAAGCTGCCGCTGGCAGCCTATTGCACAACTTCTTGACGGAAGACGAGCATCGAAACCTTACAGGTCAGGATGTAGTCCTTGATCCGCGCGACAGTCACACCACCTTCAAGATCAAGATCCAACTCAAGTACTGGATCGCCATCCTTGTCCATGTAGGCGCGAGAGTACTTCTTGCTGAGATTCCACTGGTTGCACTTGGCCACCGTGGCGTTTGAGCCGGACGCGCTGTAACGGAAGACCATGCTGTGTTTGTCTTGGGAGATGATGATGTAGAAAGGCACATTTTCGATGCGTCCAAGCAGATCACCATCTTCATCAAGCTGTGTGGCGTTGAATCCCTGGGCCGCCATAATTGCCTTGAGCGTCGTCCCGGTGATCACATCCAACACGGTCTCGTCAGCCGCTCGGACCGCGGTGGTCAAGCCGAAGCTGCCAAGGAGCACGGCCAGCAATGTGAGATGTACTTTGTTTCGCATGATTCGACCCTTCGCGTTTTACAAAATCAGTGTGTCAGGAAATCAGCTCCCGCGTAGAGCGCGGCTTCCCCATTCGTCAGTTCAAGCATGATAGCATGCCGCCGTTATGCTGTGGGCAAGTTGCCTGTCAATGCGGACGAATCTCAGCGTGCCTTGTTGACGTATAACTTGACATTATGCGTTGCCCGGCCACCCGCTACGACGTCGAGTCGCCCGTCGCCGGTAAAGTCGGCCACGATCAAGTCCTCGGTCGCCACACCGCCAGCATCCAGCACGTGCTTCTGCCACTGCAGGCCCGTTGAGCTGGTGGCGTTGTAAATGTTGACCCCAGGTACGTTCGGCGTATCGCTGTGGCCAAACACGATCTCGTCGTCACCATCGCCATCCATATCCGCTGTCCAGAGCGCATGGCCTCGCCTGAAGCCCTTGTCGATAACCGTGCGGTTCCAGAGCGCACCGCTCTTTTCGGGAACGGTGTAGACCACCAGTTGGGTACCATGCATTGGCTCCACCGTCACGATGTATTGCGTCTTGCCAGCGATTTTCCCGTACTTGATCTCCCCTGCTCCATTCTGATTGGGATCGTCGGCCACTGCGCCCGTCCCCAGCCTGGTACGGGTCCAGCCCTGTTTGTCACGCCGCACAACATGTACCCCTTCGCGGCTGGCAACCAGCGTGTCGATCGTGCCATCACGATCAAAGTCAATATGCCAGTGGTTATGCACGCGGTTCAGCTCATGATTCAACACGGTCGGTACCCAACGCTGGCTGGCTGGCTGATCGGGCACCTCGAATGCCAGCAGGCGAATGCCATTACCCAGCGTGGCGTTGAGCGGTGAGACAACCAGCTGGGGCCGGCCGCTGCCCAGCACATCGGCAAACCTCATGCGATGCGTCCAGCGTTCGACGCCAATCTCGTGCACCTGCCAGGGCTGGTCCAGCGACTCGCCACGCCGGATCCAATGCAATGTCCCCATGCTGGTCCAGCCAGCCCCGAGGGCAAAGTCGATTGTGCCATCCCGATCAATATCCATCGGCGCAATGCAGACATTATCCTTCGGCGTCTGGTCCTTGATCATCACGTGGGGCTGCCAGTCGGGGGCCTGGTACCAGAGCACACGGTTTTCACTGACCGCCACGATGTCCATCTTCTTATCGCCATTCACATCCGCTGCCGTGACGGCATAACAGACCTTGCCGATGTTGGCATCGATGACCTGGGGCTGAAACTCGGGGAATGTCGACTGGGCCACCAGCGGCATCGCCAGGCTGGAAATCATGAAAATCGTTAGCATACCGCTGCGCATTTTTCGCTCCTCGATTCGATATTTCTGCTCTCTGCCGATCAAGCATATCTGGCAAACAGTCCACTGTCACTTGTTGCGGTCAATGGACGATGACGCTGGCCGGCCATCTCGAAGCGATGCAGTCTACCAGGCCGGCAGTTTTATCCTGGAAATCGTAAGCCGGTGGACAACTTTGATTGAGTTGTTTTGGCTGGTCAGGTACTATCGAATCAAACTTGCTACCTTGCGGAATACCGATCATGGCTCCAGCTCCCGCCAGCACACATATTGTCAGCCAATTCAAACATGGCAGCCCGTTGATCTCCTGCCGGTACCATCCGTCCGGCAGCCACATCTTTTACGGTGCTCAGGACCATGGCATCTGTCGTTGGGAAATCGGCGGCGAGAAAGCGGTCCGGTTCAGCGGCCATGAAAGCTGGGTCCGCGGTATCGCCTTTGACAGCGCGGGGAACACCGTTGTCAGCGCTGGATTTGATCATCGCTTGATCTGGCATGCCGCCATGGAAGCTGAGCCCAAGCCGATACGCAGCATCGAAGCCCATGATGGCTGGGTCCGGACCGTGGCAGTCAGCCCGGACAACAAGCTGCTGGCATCTGCCGGCAATGACCAGCTGGTCAAGATCTGGGATTTTGAGTCGGGTGAGCAGCTGGGCCAGCTGGCTGGCCATGAGTCCGACATCTACAACGTGGTCTTTCATCCCAGCGAAGCTCGGCTGGTTTCCGCCGATCTGAAAGGCAAGATCATCGACTGGGACCTGGAAACCAGCACGCCGGTGCGTGAGGTGGTCTGCGAGCCCCTTTCCAAGTACGACGAGGGTTTCAAGGCGATCATCGGTGGTGCCCGCTCGATGTCTTTTAATACCGACGGGAGTCTGCTGGCATGCAGTGGCATCACCGGTGTGACAAACGCATTTGCCGGAGTGGGGCACCCGACTATCGAGATTTTTGACTGGACGGAGCTCAAGCACCAGCGACATCATCGTTCCAAGGACAAGCTCAAGGGTGTTGCCTGGGGAGCGATCCTGCATCCGGATGATTTCGTCGTCGGTGTTTCGGGCGGCAGCGGCGGTGGCTTCCTGCTGTTCTGGAAGCCCGACGGGGAACATGAATTTCACAAGATCAAGCTGCCCGATACGGCACGCGACCTGGCACTCAGCCCCGATGGCATGGACCTTGCCATCGCTCATTTCGACGGCCACCTGCGGATCGCCCGGATGGCCGAGAAGCCGGCCGAAGAGAAAACAGCCGAATGAAGCTTTTCCGTGGACTGTTCGCCCTTCTTATTCTGACGCTGTTGGCTACAGAGGTGCCGGCCGCCGACAAGCCCAACATCCTCTTCCTGATCTCCGACGATCAGAGGCCGGACACGATCCATGCGCTGGGCAATCCCATCATCCAGACGCCCAACCTCGACCAGCTCGTCCGCCAGGGTACGACGTTCACAAGGGCCACCTGTGCCAATCCGCTCTGTGTCCCCTCGCGGGCTGAGCTGCTGACCGGCCAGACCGGATTTCGCAACGGCGTGCATCCGCCCAACAACAAGCCCGATATCAAGGCGCCTACCTGGGGTCACGTGATGCAGCAAGGTGGCTACAACACCTACTGGGTCGGCAAATGGATGATCGCAGGCCGACCATCCACACGCGGCTTCCAGGAAAGCCTCGGCCTGTTTTCATCCGGCAAGCGTCCCGAACAGCCGCAATATGATGCCGCCGGGCGCGAGGTGACCGGCTATCGCGGCTGGATGTTCCAGACCGACAAACGCCAGCTGTTTCCAGAACAGGGAATTGGGCTGACTCCCGATATCGAAAGCACGTTCGCGGATGCGGCAATTGAGTTTGTGCAGCGAAAGCACGAGAAGCCGTTCTTCCTGCAAGTCAACTTCACGGCACCCCATGACCCGCTGCTGAATCCACCAGGCTGGGAACAGACCTACGAGCCAGCCGACATGCCGCTGCCAGAGAATTTCATGCCGCGTCATCCTTTCGACCACGGCAATTTTGAAGGTCGCGATGAACAGCTCAATACGTGGCCGCGAAAGAAGAAGGACATTCGCCGCGACCTGGCGACCTATTATGCAGTGATCTCCTACATGGATCAGCAGATCGGGCGCATCCTGGCTGCCCTCGATGAGTCTGGCCAGGCGGACAACACGATCGTCATTTTCAGCAGCGATCATGGCCTGGCACTTGGTAGCCATGGCCTGATGGGCAAGCAGAACATGTATGAACACACGATCAACGTGCCATTGATCTTCCGCGGCCCTGGCTTCCCGGCCGGTGAAACTCGAGCAGCCCAGTGTTACCTGCGGGATCTCTATCCCACCGCCTGTGAGTTGGCCGGTATCGAGGTCTCACCCAGCGTCGAGGGGACGAGCTTAATGCCAGTCGTCCGTGGCGAACTGGACGAGGTCTACAACTTCATTATTGGCTACTTCGGTGACAAACAGCGGATGATCCGGATGCAGGGCTGGAAGTACATTTCTTACCCCCAGGTGGACCGTGAACAGCTGTTTTCATTGCGAGACGATCCGCACGAGTTAAAGAACCTGGTGGACAGGCGCTCGCTGCAGGGCATCAAGCAGCAGCTCAAGAACGAAATGGAAGTCTGGCTGCAAAACCACGGCGACCCGCTGTTCCTGACACGCTGACGCAGCGGCAGCAACAGAGCTCAGTTCTCGACAGTCCCTGCAGGCTGATCGTCGACGAAAAAGATGTCGTCTTCGCCGATGTCCGGGATCCCCGTCACCAGCACACGCATGCGTCCGATTGCTGCATGGACCACACCGGGCGGAATATGGACCAGCGATCCCTTCCTGACCGGATGGTCTTCGCCATCGAGCGTCACGAAACCATCCCCATCAAGCACATAGTAGAGTTCGGTGGCCCGCTTGTGGTAATGCGCCCGGGCACCATCGATGTCCACAGCGTGAACAAAAGCCGATACGTCCGTATCTTCACAACTGATCAAGCGATCGCGCCAGCCGCAACTGCTGCGTTCACGCTCTGTCTCCCCCTCGTGCCGAACAAGCGTCTGCAGGCTTTCTGTCATGACAGCTGAACTCCAGGTGTGAAGGAACCGGACGGCATGCTCGACTTGATTGTATCGTTTGCCAGATCCCCGTGCGGGAATTGATGGCAAGGGACACCGCCCGTGCGTCCGATAGTTAATTCGAGTAAACTCGTACTTGTTGACGGTCGTTTGTACAGCCGGGAAGTGAACAGCACGATGTTCGACGTTGGCGGTTTCAAAGCGAAAACCTGTGGTGGTGTATCCCGCCGCAGTTTCCTCAAGCTGGGCACATCAGTTCCGTTCGGCCTGGGAATGGCAGGTGCAGCGTCACAGTTGCAAGCCGCTGAGGGACAAGCCCGCAGCGTGATCCTGCTTTGGCTCTGGGGAGCACCCAGCCACATCGAAACGTTTGATCCCAAGCCCAATTCCCCACTGGAATACCGGGGCCCATTTTCGCCAATCCCCACCCGCACACCTGGCGTTCATTTCTGTGAACTGTTGCCCAAGCTGGCAGCTCGCAGCGACCAGTTTTCACTGATTCGCTCGATGGTCTCTTCCAACAGCGGTCATCCTGGGGCGGGCACGGTCGGGCTGACCGGCTATGAAGAAAACCCGCCGCCGGTCAAACCCAATTTTGGCTCGATCCTTGCCAAGGACCGCGGCACGGGGGACCTGCCTCCGTTCTTCTACATCGGCCGCGGAATCCCACGAGACCTGCCGCGCCGGATCTCCGGTTACGGCGGTGGCACGCTGGGTCCGGCCTACGACCCGTTCCTGGTCCAGTGCGGCGCCGACGGCAAAGTCAACATGCCTGGCATCAAGCTGCTGGAGGGTCTCTCACCGAACCGGATTACCGACCGGCGAACGCTGCTGGCCAACCTGGATGCATCACGCCGACAACTCGACAGTGCCGGTGCTGCCGCCTGGTCGCAGACCTACCAGTCGGCCTATCGGCTGATTACCAATCCCGCCGCGATCAACGCCTTTGATCTGACACGGGAAGCTGAGCCAATGCGGGACATGTATGGTCACACCACTTTTGGCCAGAGCTGCTTGCTGGCGCGACGACTGGTGGAGGCGGGCACACCCTATGTCCAGGTTAACTGGAGCGAGTACGTGGAGTCGATCACACCGGGTGCCGACTTCGGCTGGGATACGCATATCTATAACTTTGAGCTGCTGCAGGACCGGCACTGCCCGATCTTCGATCGAGCCTTCTCGGCGCTGCTGGATGACCTCCAGGAGCGGGGCCTGCTGGATACCACGCTGGTTGTCGCGATGGGTGAGTTCGGGCGCACGCCGAGGATCAACAAGCGGGCTGCCAGAGACCACTGGCCTCGCTGTTACTTTTCCGCCTGGGCCGGAGGGGGTGTCCAGCCAGGGCGAGTGATTGGCGAGAGTGACAAGCTGGCCGAGGATCCCATTACTCGCAAGATCACGCCGCTGATGGCGGGCACGACGATTGCCGAGTTGGCGGGCGTCACCACCCAGCGACGCGCCGAAATGGGTGTACTCAATGGAGGCACGGTGATCGATGAGTTGCTCTAGGCTGCTTGCTGGCACAGTCGCCGCGCTGGCCATCACGATTTTGTTACCTGGCGTGCCCGCTAGCTCAGAAGATGCGCCGGAAAACCAGGAAATCCGGCTGACAGACGATGGCCGGTTAAAACGAGACCCGGTCTACCATCCCGACGGCGAGCATGTCGTGTACGGCGTCGATGTTTCGACTGACTTGATCAAGTTGATGAAGCACAACGTCGAGACTGGCGAAGAGGCTCCCCTGCATTCAGATTCCCCTCGCTCAGAACTGGAACCGAGCTTTTCGCTCAATGGCCGCTACCACGCCTACAGCCAGAATATCGGTAACCTGTCGGTCAAGCTGGTGATCCGCGACGACCAGGAAGAGAAGAATGCCGAGATCGTGCCGCAAGGACGAGGTGGTATGCGCAGCCCGGCGTTTTCGCACGACAGCACGCTGCTGGCGTATTGTTACGCCGAAACAGGCCCCCAGCAAATCTGGCTGGTGACGCCCCAGGCCAAGGACAAGCGGCAACTGACGGAGAACCGCGGTATCAACAACTGGCCCAGCTTTACCCCCGATGGCACTCGTATCGTGTTCGCATCCAGCACCGAGGGTGATTTTGAGATCTACTCCATCAACCTCCAGGGTGAAGACCTCAAACGTCTGACAAGCAGCCCCCTGCAGGACATTCGACCGCGTGTTTCGCCGGATGGTAGCCAGGTCGTCTTTGTCAGCAGCCGCCAAAACAATCGCGAGATCTACGTGATGAACATCGACGGCTCCAGCGTGCGTCAGCTGACGAACAACCCGGAACGGGATGATTATCCCAGCTGGAACCCCGATGGCAGCAAGGTGGTCTACGTTTCTGAGCGACGCGGAAGTTTCGATCTCTACCTGGCACATGTACCGGAGTAGTTCTGCTGGCAACTCGGCCGCTCTAGTATTTCTCAGCTTCCAGCTCTGAAAGCACAATCTCGCAGTCCGGCAGGGAACTCTCCAACCGCGCAATCCCCTCAGGCGAGACGTTTCGACAGAATGCGATTTCCAGTCGCTGTAACTGTGTCATCTCTGACAACTGCTGGAGTCCTTCATCTGTGATCTCAGCACAGAGGTTCAACTTGAGTTCCAGGATCGAGCGGTTCTTTCCTAGCCACGCGAGCCCCTCGTCGAGGACCTTGTTATTACCGAGGTCCAGCCGTTCCAGTTGCTGCAGGTCGGCCAACTGTTGAAGACCCTCGCCACGTATCCCCGGACAGTAAAACAGACTCAGATCTGTCAGCTGTGACATGCCGGCCAGAACCTCCATTCCCTGGTCCGTCAGGCTCTCATTCACTCGCAGATCCAGCAGCTCCAGCTGCTCCAAGCCTGTCAAGCTGAGAAGATGTTGGTCAGACAGGTTCGTGTGATTCAGCTGAAGTTTCTTGAGACCGGTCAGCTGGTTCAGCTGTCGCATACCCTCCATTGTGAGGGACGTGCAACCTTCCAGTTTCAGGCTCACCAGGCTCTCGAGTGACCTGAGCTGCTCGAGTTGTTCCCCGTGCAAAACGGTGCTGGATAACACCAGTTCCTCAAGACTGGCAATCGTCGCCAGCCGTGCACAGATCGAATCGTCCAGCTCACCGACGAGAGTCACCGACTTGAGGCGGCTGGCCGACAGTTTCTGTAGAAGCTGCTGATCGAGGTTCTTTGCGGCCTCGTCAAGCGTCAGCTTCTCCAGTTCCGGCATCGACAGGATACCGGCCAGGCCTTTACCAGTCGTCTTCTTACAGTCAACGAGCGATACCGAACGTATTTTGGGCATTGCAGCAATCGCCAGCAGGCCCTCATCGGTCAGCTCTTCACAGCCATAAGAAAAGGAGATCTCTTGCAGCATCGGCAGCTGTTCCAGCTGTCGAAGTGTCGCACCTGTGATCCGGGATGTGGAAAACTGGAGCGAGCGAAGTCCCTTTATCTTGACCACATGTTCGATCACGTCATCGGTGAACAGCGTTCCATCCAGCTGAAGATTCTCCAGGCCTGGGATCCGCGCAAGCCCGGCAAGATCCGACTGCTGAAAAACAGGTTCCTGCTCCGGTCTTTCCTCCCACGGTGGAATGTCAGGATCGAAAACCTCCGACGGCTGGACAAGAGTTTCCTCTTCCCGCGAATAGTTCATGGTTACGCTCGACAGCTGAGGTAGCCAGCTGAGCAGCTGGAGATGATCGGCCGAAAGGGGAATACCATTGAAAGTCACTCCTATAGCACGCCCGCCCTCGTCGTACTCCATGTCCACCCCACCCTCGTCGTACTCCATGTCCACCCCACCCTCGTCGTACTCCATGCCGCCAATCATGCCGCCAAGGGAGCCACCGATCAGCGTTCCGCCGGCGAGTAACAGCCTGGCCATCTGCTGACGTTCATCAGCAGAAAGCTCTTCCGCCGGCACATTGTCCTGCAGGTAACCGGCCGCTCTGCTGCGAGAGAATGTCTGGCCTGCAAAGGGCGAGCTGGCCCTTGAAACGAAATACTCCTCGTAATCTGGCAAATAAATTACCAACCGGCAGAGTCCTACCGGTGTGAACGCGTCGTTGAACTCCGGCAATCGGCCGAGGAAGCCCAGTTTCTCCAGGCCCTTCAAGTGGACCAGGCCTGCGTCGCTGATCTGGGTTCCACCCAGTCCAAGGCTCGACAACTGTTTCAGACCCGCCAGGTGTATCAAACCAGCGCCAGTTACTCCGGTATCCTCGAGACTGAGCGTTTGTAGTTCTTTTAGTTGCTCCAGGTGAACTAATCCACGGTCCGTAATGGCTGTTGAATCGAGCACAAGTTCGTCCAGCTCGTGATAATCGGCCAGGGACTCCAGTCCCTGATCGCTGACCCTTGTTCCGCCAAGATTAAGTCGTTTCAGATTTTTCATCATCGCCAGGTGTGCCAGGCCGGCATCACCAACCTCGGTTTCCCCAAGATGCAGTCCGGAAAGCATCTCTGCCTTGCCCAAGGGAATCAGCTGCTGATCCGTCACACTCGATGCTCCCAGGGAAAGCCACGTCAGCTGAGGCAATTCAGCGAGCGGCTCCAGCACAGAATTGCCTGTCAGCTGGCAGCCATCCAAATACATGTACTTGAGGTTTTCAAGAGAACGAGCAAAGGAGAGATTCGCCGCAGTGAACTCCAGGCCATGGTCTGAATGAAGATTGAGTAGCTCAAGCTGTTTAAAGTGCCTTGCGTGATCAAGATTCGCCGCCGAGAGCCGTTGGCAGTTTACCAGTTCAAGCGACCAGAGCTGCGTCTGCGCCTGGAGTGATTCCAGAAACGACCCGGTCACATAGGGGTTGTTTTCAATCCCCAACCTTTCCAGGTTGGGGCAATGTCGCAGAACTGCAAAGTCGGCATCGGTGAGAAAAAGACCGTGTTCACCTTGGCGATAGGTCGAGGGTGCGAAGCAGGACCCGGTTTCTTCGTCGAATCCGATCAGTGCCAGCTCATGCTGTCTGATCACGCCACTACTGCTTAGTCCAGCGTAGACCGATGTCACCAGCAGCAGTGTGAGCATGGAAAAAGAGACCAGGCCGGCTCTCCAACTGGCTGTCAATGGACCATCGTGCTCACGAGCTGCCTGCCTTTCGTCGTGTCGAGTGACGAGCCGGTAGCCGGCCATTCGTAGCAGGAGACCTGGGATCATCGCCCACCACATCAACACGGTCAGCAGCCCCAGCAGTGGCCAGCGTTTTTTTTGGGCCAGCGACCAGTCAGCGAATTTTCCCAGGGAAATGCTGGTGGCGAACAATGTGACAGCGGTGATGATAGCAAGGAAAAAAGTCGTCTGAAACGCTCCATCCGCCGCTCTATCCGATATGGTCCTTGGGATGAAAAGCCAACCTGATCCAGCGGCCAGGACAATCGTCAGTAGAATCTGTACGAAGACACGAAGACGCGTCCTGGCAATCCAGCCACGAAGGCGAACCAACAGCTGCACAACCAACGGCAGGTAGAGAAACAAGAAGATCAGCGAGCCGACAACGCCGGGGTAATGAAGTATTCCCGAGGTGGTTTTCCCAGAGGGCAACTTCCGTGCGTCTCCCCAGCTAAACTCGAGGGTTTGGGCAAACACAGCCCCCGGTAAGAGCCGACTCAACACCTGCCAGACGACCACTGTTGAGACCAGCGTCAGCAACCAGCCGGTCAGTTCGCTGCCCTTGTCTGGCTTCAGATTGGCGTGCGAGGTGCACGATTCAATTTGCCACTTCAAACCTGCGATGCGTAGGGACGTAAATACCCAAACAGGACCAAGCCAGATACCAATTGACAGAACAAAAAACGGCAGCGAAGAAATTCCTTCCAGCCTGCCTCTCTGGATTGTCAACAAGGCCCAAACGACCGTTGCTGCAAGCAGGCAATTGACCATCCGGCGGGTGTGGGAGCCACTACCCAATGCCGCCCAGACCGCCAGGAACACCAGCGTGATAGCAAAAATGACGATGGGCACGATCCCGCCCAATACCATGCTGGGCTGGCCCTCCTTCTTTCCCGCCAGGGCGGGGTCGATCAGCGCCAGCAGTAGTGTGGCCAGCAGCAGTGCCATCAATAAGACGGTAGCGGGCAGGAGCTGTTTGGGTCTGATCATCGAAGGGGGTTTTTCTCGCGGATCTCGGCAGACTCTGTCCGGCTCCATCATCCTAAATGATCTCTCAGGCCAGCTCTGTAGCCGGTCGCCTTTAGCAGCAGGAAGGGGTGGTTCTTTTTCCGACTCCACGGAGAAAGTCGGCTACCGCTCAGGCATGCCGCAAGGCTTCGATGGGGTCCATCTTGGCGGCCCGCTGGGCTGGATAGAGCCCAAAAATGATGCCGATCACCACGGAGATGACGAATGCCAGCGGGATCGACCAGGAGACGATAACAGGGGTCACATCGCGGACCGTGCCCGGCAGATTGGCCATCGCCTGGGGGGCCCATTTTTCCAGCAGCTGGCGGACCAGGTCCATCACCCAGGGACAGGTCAGGCCACCGAGGATTCCGATCACGCCACCCACGATCGAGAGCACCACGGTCTCGGCCAGGAACTGCCGCGTGATGTCTGATTGGCGGGCTCCGAGGGCACGACGAATTCCGATCTCCCTGGTTCGCTCCGTCACCGTAGCCAGCATGATGTTCATGATTCCTATGCCACCGACCATCAAGGTGACAGCAGCAATCAGACCCATGAAGACCATGAACATCAGCTTGGTGGTCCGTGCCTGCTCAAGCAGCTCCAGCGGCACAACGATCGCATAGTCTTCCTTCTCATGCAGCTTTTCCATCGTGCGACGAATTGCCGCGGCGGTCGGGACCACTTCATCCATGGTGGCGACCTGGAACGTGATCTGGCTCAGCTCGACTTCCTCACCGCTACGTGTACCAGCACCAACAAACAGGACTCGATCCCCAATTCGCTGCCAGAATGTCTTCAGCGGGATGTAGATATCGTTGGTGAAATCCTGGGCCGCGATGGAGCCGCCGATGCCCGCCATCGGCCTGCGTGGCTGCATCACCCCAACCACCGTGTAGGGCACATCGCGAACACGAATGATCTTGCCGAGCGGGTTCTCAACGGGAAAAAACTTGCGGGCAGCACCAGCGGCCAGCGCACAGACATTCTCACGGCGGTGGACCTGAACATCGGTGATGAAGTGGCCCTCGGCGATCTTCAGCTGCATGGCGTCAGCATAGCCAGGTGTGCAGGCAACCAGGTGACCGTCGATTGTAATCGCCCCGTAGTGGCACTCCCGCTTGGCTTCCCGAATCTGGATGGCATTGCGAATCGAGGGAATCTTCAGCAGGGCAGCCACGTCATCCCGCTTGATGCCATACTGGACCCAGAACTCCGTATCTTCCGACAGCTCCTCGATCGGCAGGATACTGCGCAACATGATATTGGTGGCACCCAGCTCTTCGATCTGTCGCTGGGCTTCGCGGCTGATCCCCTCACCGATGGCAAGTAACCAGACAACACTGGCCACGCCGATGAAGATACCGAGCACGGTCAGTAGGGAACGAAGTGGATGCAGGATCAGACTGGCTATTGCAAGTCGCCAGATACGCAGCTGGAAAATCATCATGATCCCGAGGCTGCGCCGGTCGTTGTTCTGGCAGAAGTCTCAGCAGCCTCGGGCTGCTGCGTCTGCTGGCTTTCCTCTTCGTCAGCGGCGGGCTGATCGGAGGCAAGCTCCTCGGGCTCACCCAGGTCAGGCAAGTCGGCCCGCTGAATGAACTGGAAGGGAGACATGGAAACTCTCTCGCCGGCATCCAGCCCGGCCTGGATCACGATATCACTGTTATTGTGCTTGCCGATCGTGACCGTGCGGACATCCCATTCGGAACCGCTGCGGACGAGGCAAAAGTGATGCTTCTTGTGCTCGATGACCGCCGCCAGGGGTACCTGCAGCACTTGCAGGGCATTGTCAAACTTGATATTCACCTTGGCCCGCAGACCGGGTCGAATCGACTCGGGTGGGTCAAGGATCGTCACGGTCGTGCCGAACTCAAGTGGTTCCCCGTGCCAGCGGCGCGGGAATGGAAAAGTCGATACGTCCTTGACCACGCCCTTCAACGGTTTGTCTGGATCGGCGTCCAGAGTGATGTTCACCTCCTGGCCTTCTCGAATCCGGTTCACATGCGACTCGTTAATACGTACATCGACCTGCATCTTGCTGGTATCAGGTAACACGATGACCAGCTGCTTGTCACGAATCACCGCACCCTCCTCAACGACAAAGTCCCGACGCTGATCACTTACATAGACAACCTGGCCGATGCCGGGGGCAACGATACGGCAGTTTTCGATCTGTTGACGGACTTCACTCAGTCGCTGGTTACTCAACTTGAGCGTGTTCTCAGCAGCGGAATTCAGTGCAATCAGCCGGGTGATATCCGCCTCGTATTGGCCAACCAGCTTGTCGCGAGTGTATTTCTCGTAGACTTGCACCTTGCGCTGCGCCGCCGCTGCATCCCGCTTGGCCTTCGCCAGGGCAAATTGTTCACTCTGCAGCTGGAGCTGGGTGATAAACCCGCGGGCGGCCAGCCGTTCGCCATGTTTCAAGGACGCTTCCGCACGTCGCTGAGCCTCCTCGGCTGCAAACAACTCGCCCTCGAACGTCTCTTTCTCCTGGTAAAAGAGCCCCTCGACGTACTCGATGAGAGTCTTTTCGGCAGTGGCAAGATTACTCTTCGCCTGCTCCAGCAGCGCCTCATCGTTGGCGACCAGGATCAACTGGGACGTCTCGTCGTTCTTCAGAACAGAATCGTCCAGCTGGATCAGGAAATCACCCTCCACCACCTCTGTCCCTTCGGGCACAATCTCAATGATCGTCGTACCGGCACCACCCTTCGCTTCGACCTCACATCGAACCTCGATATTGCTGCTGCTCTTGATCTCCCCCGGCTCAGTGACGAATGCCTCGAAGTCAGCGAGCTCGACCTGGTGGAGCAACATCGAGGCGTTTCCCCCTTCAGTCCCGTCGCTCGGACGCAGGACAAACCAGTAGACAGCGGCGGCAGCTAGCAGCCCCGCGATCAGAAGGACGACGGCAATCCGGCCGCGACGGTGATGAGAGATTCGCTTCATTGATGCTTGATCCCTGGAGAGTCGACGATGCATGCTCTGTGAAGATGATCGCACGCCCTGAATTATAACGTCAACTGCGATCGTCGCCGATAGCTTGATTTTCCAGACCCCAAAAATAGCCACCAGCCACTCCGGTGCGAACTCAACAGGCAAAATTACCCTCAAAAACCCCTGTCCTCAGCACTCTTTTTTGTCCGACTACAGATTTGAGACAACTGGTAGCCTAATCGTGTTGTGCGCGAGTTGATCGGCCACTCTCTGCTGGTTACAACACACCTCTCTCGAAACCCAGGACATGATTTCGAATCCTCTCGTCACCAAAAAAGGACAATGGCAGCCAGATGCGACCGCAGCTGAAGAAAACGATCGGTGGCCTCGGTTTCTTTTGCCTGGCATTTGGGTCCATGATCGGCGTCGGCTGGATCACCACGCTGGATGAATGGCTTAACAATGCCGGACCCGTCGGAGCGATGCTGGCCTTTGGCGCTGGTGGCCTGCTGATGGTGCTGATCGGCCTCTGTTATGCCGAGTTGACACCGATGTTGCCCGTCACTGGAGGCGAAGTTGCCTACGCTTACAAGGCGCATGGTACCGGCATATCGTTCCTGGTCGGCTGGTTCCTGCTGATCGGGTACCTTTCCGTCTCGGGATTCGAAGCGGTCTCCGTGGGAATGGTACTGGCCTACCTGCTGCCAGAACTGGATGCCTGGCCGTTGTATGAGATCCAGGGCTGGACCGTCTATCTTCCGCACCTGCTGCTGGGCGTCGGCCTGACTCTGATGATTGCCTGGGTTAACCATCGCGGAGTCGCTGTGGCGGTCCGTTTGCAGATTATCCTGACCTGTCTGCTGGTCGGCTGCACAGCAATCTTCGTGCTGGCCGGCATCCTGGCCGGCAGCAGCGACAACCTCAAACCTGTGCTGGGAACCGGCAGGCACGACGGCGCATCAAGCGTCTGGCATGGTCTGCTGGCGGTGTTCGTGACAGTCCCCTTCTGGTTTGTCGGATTCGATACCATCCCACAGGCGGCCGAGGAGCGATCCGACGGTCAACCACTCAGGCGACTGGGGATGTACATCATGCTCTCGATCGTGGCTGCCGTGCTGTTCTATTGTCTGGTCATATGGGCTGCCAGCGCCGCGGCCCCCTGGCAAGAGACTGTCCAGGAAAAACTGCCGACTGCGGCCGCTTTCGAGTTGGTACTGGAAAATCCGCTGTTGGCCAAGCTGGTGCTGCTGGCGGGCTTGATCGGTCTGCTGACCAGCTGGAACGGTTTCTTCCTGGCCGGCACCAGGGTCCTGTTTGCACTCGGTCGGGGACGAATCATTGACCAGCGGTTCGGTCACGTTCATCCGCAATTCGGAACTCCCACGCGAGCAATCCTCTTGAGCGGCCTGGTGACTGCGTTGGCAGTCTGCCTCGGTCGTGGAGCACTGCTGGCGTTTGTTGAAGTGGGCTCGTTCTGTATCTGCGTCGCTTTCCTGGGAGTTGCCTTGAGCCTGATTCGGCTGCGGCGGACGGCCCCTGATATAGATCGCCCCTACCGCGTGCCGGCCGGCCGCCTGGTGGCTGGCGCCGCAGCAACTGGCTCGCTGCTGATCCTGCTCGCGCAGGTGGTCCCCGCCAGCCCGGCTGCGCTGAACTGGCCACTGGACTGGTCTATTCTGCTTGGATTGTCCCTCTGCGGCCTGTTTTTCTGGATTGCTGGCAGGCGCCAGCGAGCCGAGATCGACGAACAGGATCGAGCTCAGCTGATCCTCGGAGATGACCCGCTGCCCAACTGACGTCAAGCCAGCGAAGAATGACTACCGATCAGTCCGCCCTGCAATCAGCTCAAGCAGGAAGCGGGCATCGCTGTCTGCGGGCAGCGAGCGGCTGATATCAATACCGGCCAGGATCACTTCACCCCGGCCCAGCCGGCTGGCAATGATGGCAGCTGTATCGTCGGGATAACGAGCCAGGACCTTGGTATCACCCGTCTCTTCGAAATGGGGCCCGCCATGGTACTGGCAATGCGACAATAACTGCCGCGTCAGATTACGTTTCACTCCGGCGGCCGTGGGAACCAATGTCACTGGGCCGTAGGCCGGCCATGGCGCAATCTGGGCGAGCGGCCCGGTCGCCCTGCCCTTGTGGAATTCCAACGGGTATTCCCAGCTGCGACCAAACCAGCGGACCGTGCTGGCCGCCATGTAACTGCTTGTCGAGAGGCCAATGTACTGCCCGCCCTTTGCAATGAATTGACGCAGCGCCTGTTGACCGTCGTCTGCCAGGCAATCTCGTAGAATACGGTGGTCACCGGCCGGCATGATCACCGTTGAAAGTGACGAAAGCGTCTTTGCCCGCATATCGGTGTGCAGCAGCGGCAGCAGCTGGATGCCGTGGCCGTCCATGATGGAGGCGATGCGGGCCAGACTGGCATTCTCCACACCGGCATCGGCAAACAGACCAACCCGTACCTTCGAGACAATCTGCCGCTGAGGGGGTATTCGATCGAGCAACCAGCGAAGGTTCTCTTCCAGGTTGATGCGGTCCTCCCGAGCCAGATCCCGGATGTCGACCCAGTCGGTCGTCGTGCGGTCGATCGCTGCAGCTCGCGCAGATGCCGCTGCGCCGTCAAGCTGCAGCAGCGACTTGAAGACAGCACACGCAGCAGCTGCCGGTGGTGGGACACGATCTGTGCTTTCCATCTCGTCGGGAGGCGGTCTTTCAAAATGAATTCCGTTGAGGACAACTTCTCCCTGGCCAAACGGTCGTGAGATGATTGCTGCCTTACCATCCTGGTACTGGGCAAGCACGTCATAGTCCGTCCCGCCGTGAAAATATGGGCCACCCTTGTAATAGAAGTTGCCCTCGGCTGACCCGGTTAGGCCACGCTGGCGGCCTGCCGCAGTCAGCTTCAGCGAGACGCCGGCATCCTGCGGCCACTGGGCGATCTTGTCGAGCGCTCCCTCTGCTGTGCCGTCAAAGAGGGCCAGTGGATAAGGGAAATGCTCTTCTTCCCACAATACATCGCGCGTCGCCATGAAGGCACCAGCACAGATTCCCAGGTAACGGCCACCGTCGTTGACGAACGAGCGAATCGCCAGCAGTCCCTGGCTGCCTGTGGCAGTGTGCTGGAATGTGGAATAGCCGCCCGGGACAATATAGGCCTTGAGCTTGGCCAGGTTGCCTGCTGTCACTCTCGAACGATCGAGCAGCTGGCAACCGATCCCTTGCCCTTCCAGCAAGGAGACAATGTTGCGATTCAGCAAGTGGTTGGTGCCGGCATCCACAAACAGAGCGACCTGCGGACGCGGGCGCCCAGTCCGGACCGTGCGCTGGCGGGCAATCATCCAGCGGAGATTGGATTCCAGATGTCGCCGCCACTTGAGATCCAGCGGAAAGACGTCCGAGACATAAGCCCACTGGCTGCCGGCCGAGACGACCGGCTTGCTATTGCTGGCGTCCGGGCGCTGAGCAGCGACGTTGGCCGCGGGCAAGCACAATAGCAGCACGACGACCGGCCAAAAACCAATCCGTCGATCCAGAGCAGCCCTGGTCAAATCGTCACGCACGGGAATCTCTCTGTTGGCGGGGAATCGTGCCACACCTGGCAGCCAGTTGTTGAATTCTAAATCGCTGCATCCGCAGGCTGCTAGCGGACAATCCCCCTTTTTGCCTCCTCCTGTCTCCCCGACTGATGGAATAAGTGACTTTTTCGAACAACCAGCACAATAAACCGAACCTTGACGCGAAGATATCATAATGATATCGTTTCGATATCTCTTGCCGTGTTAAGTGCTAGGAGAAGTAGTCATGGCCGAACAAGAATCTGTCCAAGAACAACCGTTTGCACCGAAATCGGGTTGGCCAGTACTGCTGTTCATACTGGGAGTCCTGGTCTTCAGTTTCTTCCAGTGGTTCATACCGTTAAATAAGACTGTATTCCATGTGTTCATAACCATCTTCTCGGCCCTATATATCCTGGGCACTCTCTTTGGATTTCAGGCGATCGCTCCCAACAACTGCCGAGTCTACCTGCTGTTCGGGGTCTACAAGGGAACCACTCGAAAGTCCGGCTTCTACTGGGTCAATCCCTGCTTTTCCAAGCGCAAGCTGTCGCTGCGGATTCGCAATTTCGAGACGGGGTCGATCACCACGCCCGAGAAGAAGGGGCCTGGTGGCAACGTGATCCAACATAAGAGCCGCACCGCAGGCAAGCCATCCAAGGTGAACGACCGGGATGGTAATCCAATCGAGATCTCCGCCGTCGTGGTCTGGAAAGTGGTCAACACGGCCGAGGCCCTTTTCGAAGTCGACGACTATGAGGACTTTGTCGCTGTACAGAGTGAAGCGGCACTGCGGAACCTGGCCAGTCGGCATCCCTACGACAGCGACGACGAAAGCGGAATTTCCTTGCGCGGCAGCATGGCTGAGGTTTCCGAGCAGCTGGAACATGATATCCAGGAACGACTCGACCAGGCTGGAGTAGAGGTCTTGGAAGCTCGCATCAGTCACCTCGCCTATGCCCCGGAAATTGCCGCCGCCATGCTGCAACGTCAGCAGGCCACAGCCATTATCGCCGCCCGCACACTGATCGTGGACGGAGCCGTTGGGATGGTACGGATGGCACTCGATCGATTGGAAGAAGACGAGACGATCCAGCTCGATGAAGAACGTCGCGCGGCGATGGTGTCAAACCTGCTGGTCGTCTTGTGCGGCCACCAGAATCCCCAGCCGGTAATTAACGCCGGCACATTGCATCAGTAAACAACGACCGGCACCCCTCGCAAGTGGCAGGCGGCGGAACTAGCTGCGGCTGACCGCCGCCATTGTCTCCTCAGAGTTAACATCGACCCAAGTAAGATTGATGTGCCATGGCAAAACGAAGCTCATTCCTGTTCCGCACAGACCCGCGGGTGCTGTCAGCACTCAAGCGATGGTCAGCGGACGAGTTTCGCAGCGTCAATGGCCAGCTGGAATTCATCCTCTGCCGGGCGCTGCAAGATGCCGGTCGGCTGAAGTCATCCAACCCCGGCGACAACGACACGGAACCCGACGTGACCGAGAGCGAAGCATAGCCCCACGGTAGCCAAGCCAGTTCAGCTGCTACGGGCAATCCTTATCCACCACCCAGATCGGGTTTCCTTCCGGATCGGTGAAGCCGCCATACCAGAAGTTGTCTTTTTCATTGAACGATGGGCCAAACGTCACCACTCCCTGATTCTCTCCAACGTGCTCAAGGAACGAAGTGACATTGTCGACCTCGAACTGCAACACGACGGTATTGTTGGCCCGATTGCCTGGTTCGATACCCATCTGCTCAGCGGAGCCGATGCCGATCTTGATACCGGTTGCAGTCTCCAGGTTGCAGAACAGGTAGGACTCTTCAAACATCTTCACGACCGCGAATCCCAGCACATCTCGATACCAGTTCACCAGGCCAGAAAAATCGCTGGCCAGGATGACCGTTTCACGCGCTCGGATATCCATGCTTAACAGGTCCTCATATCTGGCCGGCCCCTCGCTGTCAGGCTGCTTTCTGAATCACCGCACTGAGTGAGTCGGCGTCGAGCCGTCGCGGGTTATTGGCCAGCCTCTGCAGGTTAACGTTGTCACAGATCTTGTGAAGATCCTGTGATGAACAAATCCCCAGTTCCGTCAAGCTGGCAGGCAGTCCAAGCGATGTAATCAAGGCCCGGATCCGATCACAAGCGGCCTCCGCATCGGCACACTCGAACAGGTCACAGAGCTGCTGCATTGTCTTCTGTACACTCTCCACGCCGCGCGGATCGACAACATCGTCCGCTGTAACCTCTGCGTTGTACGACATCACTGGCCCCAGCAGCACTGCCACGGCATGACCATGCGGTACGCCGAACTGGGATGTCATCGTGTAGGAAATGGCATGGGGTGCCGTGGTCTTGGTAATGTTTATCGCCTTGCCTGCCAGGTTGGCCGCCAGGCTCATGCCGGTCCGATTGGCTGGCTGTGGCCGGTGGACAGCATCCGCCAGGTGCTCCAGCACAAGTTGAATAGCCTCCACTGAATACTGACGGGAAGCATCCGTCGCGCCGACCGACCACATCGACTCCACCGCCTGGCAGAGCGCGTCGAGGCCTGTCACCGCTGTCTGGTAGGACGGCATCGATTCCGTCAGAGCTGGGTCAACAATCGAGCAGGTCGGCAGCAGCGAGTCGTCTGCCAGTGAGTATTTCTGGCCGTCAACGTAGACCACGGCAAAGTGAGTCGCTTCACTGCCGCTGCCAGCGGTTGTTGGTATCGCAATCAGCGGCGGCGAGGGCCGATCGACGGCCGTATCTGCGACGATGATATCCCGCGGGCTGGCTTGCTGAACCGAGAGCAGGCCGATCAACTTGGCCATGTCGATCACGCTACCGCCTCCGACCGCAACCAGCAGCTGGCAACCACTCTGGCGAAACTGCTGTACGCCACGCTCCACATCGGCCAGCTGGGGATTCGCTTGAAACTCCGAGAACTGCTCGATCGTGAAGTCCCGACTCAGTCCCTCAATCGCGTCCGCCGCGCCGCTGGCCTGAAAAGAGGCTCTGCCTGTGACCAGGAACAGGGACTCTGTATCCAGCTCACCGAGCACCTCCGACAATTGCCCAAGGGCTCCGCTACCAAAAATCACTGGATCCTTCATCTAGGCAACTTTCTTCTGGCCTGACTTGTTGAACCAGGCAGCCGATTCGCCCACGACCCGGCCCATTTCATGGCGACCGATGGCTGACAGTTCCAGTTGAGCATCACCGACGATTGAGCCACCGATACGCAGCACCAGTAAGCTGCCCTGTCCACGAAAGGCATGGGGAACGAACGGTTTGAGGTAAAACGAATCTCCAGGACCGACCGTTTCGGTCCTTTGACCATTGTCCGTATGCCAGTGAATCGAGAGGGGCTGGTCTCCCACGTTGTAACCATACTGGTGCAAGCCGACCGTCAAGTCCGGCGGTCCAGGGCTGTCATCCTCGACATGAATCTCCAGCGCCTTGGAATGCGGCAGCATCTGGGTCCCAGCCAGTTCAACCATCTCGTAACGCGGCCGGGATTCCGGGTAGGGCCACCGCCGGCCATCCGCATGGGCCTGCACGACAACCTTCTGGTATGGCCCGTCGGGCGGCAGCAGATCTCGCAAACTGACATGCAGACCAGTGGCAATCTGCTGCAGCTGAGTCAGATCGGCAGACCACTCACCCGATTCAAAAGTCTGCAGCAAACCTTCAGCAATGTCGGTCCGATCTGCCAGTTCGGCCATCGTCAGGCTGGCGGCAACACGATGAAATCGCAGCAACTCTGCCTGGGCACTTTCCGGAGCCGAAAAATCGAGTGCATAGTCGGACGAAAGTTGTTCGCCGATGGCAGACAGCTCCTGCTTGGCCTCGCCAGCAACATGGTTGCCATAAGTTAATGCCAGGATCAGGCCGCTCTGCCCCTGCTGGTTGCGTCGCGTGGCAAAACTGTGCGGCACAAAGGGAGTGATATACATGGTGTCGCCGGTGTTCATGACCGCGACCTTTTTTTCGCCATCATCTCCCTGGTAATAGAAGTTGACCGGTCCCACAAAGTAGGTGAACTGGTGCATGAAGTGGCCATGGTTCCATTGCACCAGTGAGTTAGCCGGGTCGTCATCGTCGACCACGCACAGTTCCTTGATCCATTCGGGTCGAAACGGCGCCACGCTGCTCATTGCCGTGTCACGATATTCATAGTAGGGCTGGCCAGCCCTCATCATCACCCGTCGACTTTGGCTGGATGCCTCAGCTCGCATGATCGAAAATCCGTGCGGACAGTCATCACGCTTGATAAAGAAGTCGCCGGCGCTAACCGGCCAGGTCTGTGCTGCACGCGTCGCCAGCCAGGAGGGGAGCGCCTGTTCGCCAGCGAGGATCGATGAAATCAGCTCGATCGGGACATCGAGTTCGCGGGCAGCGTCTTCAGGGCGACGCTTCAGATCGTTGAGCATGGTGCGAAAGTGGCGACCCTGCCGCACCCACTCGGCTCTCAGGTAGCCCGACGTCTCGTCGCGAGCGGCCAGCTGCGCCTCGGCGCGGCGATAATCCTCGATCGTGTCAATCTCGCGCCATCCGCCGTCGATCCATGTGGGCGAAATTACATCCCCCTGGTCGATCAGCTCCTGCAGTATGTCGGTGAGATAGGCGACTCGAAACGCGCTGGCATGCTGGAAGGGCTGTTCAGTGCCACCCTGGAGTTTTTCGTGATAGACCTGTTTCAGCCGCTCTGTACCGGCTGCCCGGAACATCGCCATGCCAATAAACTCGCCACTGGCTACGTCCACGCCAAGGTGTTTTCCCATCTGCGTAATGCAACCAGCTTCAGCAGATACCTTTTCAGCCTCGTCCAGGGGGTGATCCTGGCGACCGACATAGCTGGCCTGCCAGTCTCGATCCACCACGGCACAGATGTCGCCGTCGGTAGCGATTAATGATTCGACCACGCTCTGTTCAAACAGGATGTCCGAATAGGAGACGATCACATCCCCGCTCAACATCTCTTCTGCGTAAAACAGCGACGCCAGAATGTTGTTGTTGCGAAAGTCATCGTTGAAGAAGTAGTTGATGCCGGGACACGAAATCTTCTCCGCCTGGTAACCACGGATAATGGAGATCTCGTCAATCCCAAGATTGCGATAGACGTCCAGCTGTCTCTGCAAGATCGTCCTGCCAGCGATTGGCAGCATGCACTTTGGCAAATCATCGGTCAGATGCTGGAGCCGGCTGCCAAGCCCGGCGGCGATAATAATTGCCTTCATATCGAGAGCGACTCCATGGATTCGTTCCTGACCTCAAGCGACGTCCAGCTTGGCTGCCCCACGGTCAGGCTGACTCCCGACTGTAATCGTGGCCCACTTGCGCTGCCTGCTAATCGCCACATGGGCTCTAGGAAGGGAGCGAGCTGGGATTCGATTTCCGCACAAAATGCCGGAAATTAGGCCTCAGGATGTTAGTGAAAGCACCCTGACCGGTCAACGTCAAAGGGAGCCGGCCAGCTAGCAAAAGTGCCAGCATCGGCCGCTCGAACGGGCAGCCTGTTATGGGTAGGAATACCACTGCCCTTGATTGCAGCGCAGGCCCCTGGCAACCGTCACAGCAGCCTTGAAAGTGCCGTCACCATTACCCATCAACAGCGACGCGCTCTTGTGCCTGTAATTAGCCGTGACAATATCCAGCTGGCCATCGCCATCCAGGTCGGCCACGTCCACGCCATAGTTGCCGCTGCCCGTTTCGTAGTCCCTGCGGGCGGCAAAGCTGCCATCTCCGTTATTGAGAAAGACCGACGCAAAGTCCTCGGTCCAGTGGGTGATAACAAAGTCGACATCGCCATCAGCATCGAGATCCCCGGTCGCCAGGAAGGCGCCGTTTGTCCCCGCTTCGATCAGTCTACCTGGCGAGAACGATCCCTCCCCTGTACCCAGGAAGATCCCCACGGTCGAGGTGCCAAGATTGGCCGTGATGACATCCTGGTTGCCGTCCCCGTTAATATCAGCTGCGCGGACATCGTTGACAGCATGCGACCGCTTGCCTGGGATCTGCGGCACTCGCAGGATCTGCGGCGCAAGTGATTTATTAGCGGAGAAGACCTGCTTGCCAGGATTGATAAAGAAAGTCACACAGCTGTCGTGCTCGTTGGGCACCAGGATATCCGGGTGGCCGTCGTTGTTTAGGTCTGCCGTTTCCACATAGTAGGCAGATTTTCCAGCCGGCGATTCGGTAGCGTGCCCAAATTTGAAGTCACCCATTCCGGCCCGGATGTAAAGCCGGCCGACGCTAAGATCACCCGGGTAGCCGGAACCGCGTGCTGTATACAGCAGGTCGAGCGTGCCATCCTGATCCAGGTCGGCAAGCCGGATTCCCTTCGCCTCACTCGGCACCAGGTACTCGACCATCCGCTCCAGCCTGCCCTTGCCGGCGTTTCGCGCCAGCACCACTCGGCCCGGCTTACTGATTCCCGCGCCGCCAACACAAAAGGCCAGGTCCACCAGGCCGTCACCGTCCAGGTCCCCCGCTGCCAGGTTATGAACATGCGGCACGGACCAGCTCGCGTCATCCGGATTCAGCCTGCGGTTGTGGTCAGAAAAATGGTTGACCGCCAGGGACATCAGCTGACCATCTTCTCCCAGCCGGTCAATCGAGACGATTCCAAGCTGGTGGTAAGCGAGCACAAGATCCAGTTTCCGGTCGCCGCTGATATCCGCCAGCAGCACCTTGTAGGGCCCACCGACGTAACCATGCAGCCGGCTCGGAAGCGGCTTATCAGCCATCACGGGGTGGAGTGCAGACGCTGCCAGGGCAACCAGTACCAGCTTGTTGAGCCTCATCAGATTCCAACTCCTCGTCGCTCATGGATCAGCTGTCTTGTAGCATACTCGCTGGTTACATGCTGAGTGTTTCGCCGTCAGCAATATTCTGGCTGGTCACCCTTGAGAGTATGATCAAGTGACAGGCAGGAACCCTGCAGTCACCTGGTGAGAGTATCCTCATGGCAACACAGCTGGCAGAACAATTCCAAGCCCAGCGTTTCCCCAACGGGTATGAGCTAGTGGATGGCGTGAAAATGCACGCCCAGAATGGTGAGCAGTTCCAGGTCCCGCCTGATGTCTTGAAAAAGCACATCCAGAACGGCCATTTTGTCGAGCTACGGATCGACTCGCCACGTTTCTCCGTCCATGAAGAGGCGGCTGAGAAGTGCTTCTGCCCGAGCTGTCATGGAGAAGCGACCAAGCCGATTCTACGGCACGAAGAACCCGCATCGCTGGTCCCGATTCCGCCCCAGCAGATCCCATCACGTGGCTGGGGGGAGGATTTCTGGGTAGAGATCACCGCACGTGAGGGCGACTTCTTTGAGGCACTGATCGACAACTCGCTCTACGAGACGCCGCTGCATGAACTCCGTCAGGGCGACATGATCCTGTTTCACGTCGACCATGTCCTGGCCGTACATGCCTCGCACCGCCAGCAGATCGTGGCCGGCATGGACGTCATCGATCTCAGGGTCATGGCCGAATGGCTTGGGCAGCAATGACGCCGGGGACAACAGTCCCTAGAGCAGCTCGTGAATTGGCTGCCGTCCCTCGACCAGGAAATGCGGCCGACCTGCCGAATCCTGAATTGTGGTGCGAGCCACATCGATGCCGAGGTTGTGATAGAGCGTGGCAAAGACTTCCTGCAAGTGCACGGGGCGATCGATCGCTCGCTCTGCGTTCTTGTTTGTTCGCCCGATCACCTGACCGGTCTGCATGCCGCCACCGGCCAACAGGCACATCGCGACTTCAAGCCAGTGATCACGGCCACCATTGTTGTTGTTAACGCGCGGTGTTCGCCCAAACTCACCCCAGATCACAACACTCACGTCCTTGTCCAGACCACGTTCATGGATGTCCTCGAACAGGGCACTGACGATCGTGTCGAACCGTGGCAACTGGCCGCGGAGGTGATCAAAATTGCTGCTGTGCGAATCCCAGCTGCCCCAGTTCAAGGTCACCACCCGCACACCAGCTTCGACCAGCCGTCGGGCGATCAACAGCGAGTTACCATCCTTGGTATAACGCTCGCGAATTCTGGGATCTTCTTTTTCCAGGTCCAGTGCATCGGCCACACGGCCCGACGTCACGACCTCAACCGCCTGTTGCGTGAAGGCATCGAGTGCATCCATCTGGCCGAGACTATCCGAGTCCCGGCGCAAGCCGTCGAGCGAATTGAGCAGAGCGGTGCGTGTTTGCAGCCGGTCGGCTGTCATAGTTCCCTGCAGCCGCAGATCGCCACCCTTGGGCCGGTACGGCTTATGGATAGCGCCAAGGTAGCCGGGGTACTCACCGTTGTAGCTGACAAAGGGCGGAGCTCCGCCAGCACTACCAAACAGCTTGGAGGCCACGCTGCCGATCGAAGGACGGCCACCCTGGTTACGCAGGCTCTCACGATTAAAGCCAGTCTGGGTGGGGTAATCGCTGTGGTCAGAAACGGAACCAGTCAGCGACCGCACGATAGCAAACTTGTCGGCATGCTTGGCCAGTTGTGGCATGAGTTCACAGATATCCATCCCCGGGATGTTGGTCTTGATCGGGGAAAACTCGCCACGAAATTCCTGGGCCGCCTCGGGCTTGAGATCAAACGTGTCCAGATGCGATGGACCACCCCCCAGGTGAATATTGATAACCGCTTTCTGGGAAGATCCAGTACCGGCAGCCGCTTCGACTCGGTAAAGATCGGCCAGCGACATACCACCAACGCCAAGCGCTCCAACGGTCAGAAAATTGCGTCGCGAGATGCCATCACAGAAGCGTGAGCGAGGCTGGTCGGACTGGATCGAAAACATGGTGAAGCTCCGGCGGTTATTGCATGGAAGTCGTTCAGTCGCACAAGCATTTCTACTCTATCTTATCGGCAACCGGCAAGAGTTATCCCAACCTGGCGGCTGGAGTTCGTGCTTATCCAGCACCTCAAAGAGCACAACGTAGCCGCTTCCGGACCTGCTTGCCTACCGCGCTACCGGCTATCATCACTGCTGTGATTTGACGCTTCGTCAGCCGGGATGTTCCGGTTTCTGCTGGCGCGATCGATGCAACCTTGTCGGGTCGCTGGTTTCGCCGTACATATCACTCTATCGTAGGGGCTTGAAGCCACAACATTGATGGACTCATAGCCTTGACGATAACACGGATCAGCCCTCTCGTTGCCGTCCTGCCAATCCTGCTGGTGGCCAGTTCTACAGTGGCCGAGCAGCGGCATCAGTCGTTCGACAAGAATCCCAACTGGGAGTCTCACAACAGTCGTTCGATGGCTCTCCCAAGGAAGCCGATCAAGCAGGATTTTGGTTTCAGCAACACGCATCATGCCGGCGGTAAGGCGTCTGGCGAACTGGGCGGCTTCATCCATCCGGCGGCCGAGCCCGCCTACTATGCCCGGCAGATACCTCGAAAGACACTCAACGACAAGCTGACAGCCTCGGGCACGGTCAACTGCACCGGTCGACAGTTTCACGTGCTGGTTGGATTCTTCAACAGCACGACGCTCAACGAGTGGCGCACGCCCAACACGATTTCTCTGCGACTGTACGGGCGAGGCGAGGTGTTTTATGCCTATGTTGAGTACGCCACATCTCGCTGGCGAGCAGGCGGTGACAACCCTCAGCCCTTTCCATTTGTCATCGATACCGGCACAGGCCGCCGCAAGCAAAAAGGATTCGCTGCCAATAAGACCCATCGCTGGTCCTTGACGTATGACCCGCAGGGAAACGATGGAGCCGGTGTTGTGACCGCCATGATTGACGATGCTACGGCCATCTGCCAGCTCGATCCTGGACACAAGCAGGATGGTGCGACATTCAATCGCTGCGGGCTGATGACCGTGATGAAACAGTGGGATGATGGGGGCGAGTTGTGGCTGGATGACATTTCCATCAACGGCCGGACCGAGCAGTTTGATCGGGACCCTCGCTGGGAGTCGTTCCAGAATCGGCGGCAGTACATTTCGGCCAACGTACGCCCCCGTTTTGACTTTGGATTCAGCCCAACCCGGCTTGCCGGCGGCAAGGCGGAAGGGGAACTGGGCGGTCTGGTATTTCGTGGAGATTGTCGATATCCCGATCGCATGGCCTATTATGCAGATCGTCTTGCTGACCTCACGCTCAGCCAGCCGCTCAAGGCGTCCGGCACAATCTCGCTGCGTCGTGGCGTCTCCGACAGCACCACCTTGATCGGATTTTTTCATTCGACCCGCAGCATGGAGGTCAGCGATTCGCAGGCCTCCGGAGTTCCCAAGGATTTTCTCGGCCTGGCGGTCGAGGGCCCCAGTCGAGAGGGGTTCCTGCTCTATCCTCTCTACCGCTTCGGCAGCGAGGTCCAGGGAGTCGCCAACGGCGACGACCGACCGCAGATCCTGCCCGACGGCAGGTCGCACAACTGGACACTCAGCTATCTGCCTTCATCCGCCGGTGGCGCCACGATCACCGTCAGCATGGGCGAGACATCCACTCTCCTCACGCTGGGTCCGGAGCAGCGAGTTGGCGGCACGCATTTTGACCGGTTTGGTATCATCACAACCTGGGTTGACGGCAACGGACAGCAGATTTACTTCGACGATCTGAGCTACACGATCAGCCAGGAGTAATTCACGGGGCGATAGGGATCATGTTCCTGGCCCAGCACGAACCACTGACCACCACCCCCCTGCCCTTGCGGAGTTTCTACAGATGTACCGAGTCCTGGCCACGGCGCTACTCACCATCCTGATCCTTGGCAAGCTTGCTGGGGCGGATGAGCGTCCCAACATCCTCTTCATTTTTTCCGACGACCATGCCCCGCACGCCATTGGTGCCTATGACGGCTGGCTCAAAAGTGTCAATCCCACACCCAACATCGACCAGCTTGCTGCCGAGGGCATGCTGTTCGTTAACAGTTTCTGTACGAATTCGATCTGTGGGCCAAGTCGGGCTGTGATCCAGACTGGCAAACACAGCCACATGAATGGCTTCCTTAACAACGGCAATCGTTTCGACTGGAACCAGCAGACGTTTCCCAAGCTGCTGCAACAGGCTGGCTACCAGACAGCGATATTTGGCAAGTCGCACCTGGCAGGCAAACCCCAGGGCTACGACAACTGGACCGTGCTGCCCGGACAGGGACTTTACTACAACCCGGACTTCATTACCCCCGAAGGCCGCATGACGGTCGAGGGCTACTGCACCGATATCGTCACCGAGATGGGCATTGAGTTCCTCAAGAGTGGGCGCGACGCGGACAAGCCGTTCCTGTTGATGGTGCAGCACAAGGCACCGCACCGCTGCTGGATGCCGGCACTGCGTCACCTGCACCTCTACGACGATATCGAGATTCCCGAGCCGGACACGCTGTTTGACGACTACCAGGACAACGCCCCGCCCGCTCGACACCAGGAGCTGGAAATCGACCGTCACATGGATCCCCACTACGACCTCTTCCTGGACCTGGTGCCGGATGAAGAGCCACAAGCGATCCAGCGAGTGCAGGACAAGTCGGCCTGGCGAAACCTGAAGCGTTTTACGCCCCAGCAGCTCACCGCATGGCGCCAGGCCTGGCAGCCCAAGGACCAGGCGTTTCACGAGGCCAACCTGTCAGGCAAGGATCTCGTCCGCTGGAAATTTCAGCGGTATGCCAAGAACTACCTGCGCTGCATCAAGGGAGTGGATGAGAGCGTGGGGCGACTGCAGGCAACCCTCAAGGAGCTGGGACTGGATGACAACACGATCGTGATCTACTGTTCCGATCAGGGCTTTTACGTTGGCGATCATGGCTGGTACGACAAACGCTGGATGTACGAGGAATCGTTGAAGATGCCGTTTGTGGTCAAGTGGCCGGGAGTCACTCAGCCAGGCTCGCGCGACGAGCATCTAATCCAGAACATCGATTACGCACCGACCTTCCTGACAGCCGCCGGCGCATCGATCCCAGCTGACATCCAGGGGGAATCCCTGCTGCCGCTGTTGCAGGGTGAATCGCCGACTGACTGGCGCAACTCAATCTACTACCACTACTACGAGTTCCCCAGCGTCCACATGGTGCCGCGGCACTACGGGATTCGCACAGGCCGGTACAAGCTGATGCACTTCTATGAGTTTGGCGAGGAATGGGAGCTGTACGATCTCAAGAAGGACCCCGACGAACTGACCAATCTCTACGGTCGAGCGGGCAAAGCTCGACTGACCAGCCAGCTGAAGGGTCAGCTGCGTGGGCTACAGGATTATTACCAAGACGACAGCGACATCTCTGAGAAGCCCAGGCAATGGCAGCTTGAGCAGCGCGCTGGCGGCTAGTCCGGCTGGCACCAGCTAGCCGACTGAGGGGGACTTGTAGGCCGTCATGATCAGCTTCTTGAGCGTGGGGAGGTGGGCGTCCTCGAGCTTATTGAGGTACAGACAGGACTTGCCGATCTTGTGCTTCCCCAGCTTGTCCAGCAAGGCAGATTGCTTCTCCAGTTCGCAATGCAGGTAGAGAGTCAGGTTCTGCTTGCGAGGCGAAAGCACAGGCCGACAATCCCGACTGGGTCGTGATCTCGGTCACGAAGGTCAACAAGGACCCGAAGAGCATGGCCTATCGAGTGGTGCTGAAGAAGAAGTAAGCCAGGCACAATCGCGGCTGAAGTTTTTTAGCTTCGCACGGAAGCTACGCTCGCTTGATCGGTCAGCCCTTCTGCCGTGTCTTTTTGAGCGGAATTTCTTCGCCAGCCAGTACCGCCTTGAGAGCATCCTCGGCAAAGTTGTGATCGCGATCGGCGAACTGGCCGCAGTACCGCAGGACTCCGTCGCTATCGATGACAACCGTGGTGGTTGTCACACGGGTACCGAAGATGTCAGCCGCCGTACCACCTGTGCTGATCGCAATTGGCATGGTCAGCCCCTGCTTGGCTGCAAACGCCGCCACCACCTCGGCCGTTTCGCCGGCACTGGCATCGAGCGCGATGACACCGACCTGGCCTTCGAATTGCTGCGCCAGCTCATCCAGTTTTTTTTCGACATGGCGACAGCTGTGGCAAAATGAGCACCAGAATGTCAGCACGAGTATGCCATCCTTGGTCATCTCAGAGTTGGCCTGCAGCTCACTCAGCATCCATGGCTCACCGTCAATCGTCACTTCAAAATCCGGCACCTTGTCGCCGATGGCAATTGTCAGTTCATGAATGGCGTGCGCGTCCTGCCCCGAGCCTCCGTGCCCATGACCATGGGAACCGCCGTGCCGATGGTCATCTGTGGCGACGGCATCGCCAGCTGTAGCAGCCGGTCCTGAGTCGGCCTGCATGGCTGTGGAGTCAGCCTGCGACGCCGGATCCTCTGGCTTATCGGCATCTTTCTTTGTGCAGGAAGTCAGTAACAGCAGTCCGAAACCGATCAGGATGGCAACTGGCAAACGCATGCTGGGTACTCCCAAAGATTAGCTGAGTCGAGTCGGGGTCGTTCTGTGAGATGATTCTCTAGATCTTAGGATGAACGAGATTAAGTCTGTCTGCAACAGGGAAGCAGCGAGCGCCAGGCCCACATCGATGGCAGCTCGCAGGCTACCGACTGCCGACGGGAGTCGGCCAGATCTGCTGGCAGCCTGGGACTATTTCTTCGCCGGACGGGGTGTACGGGGTTTGGGCACCGGCTTGATCATGACCACCTCGACATCGTTCGCCAGCCGGGGACCCGCTGTCGATCGGCCGTCACTGATAATCTGGCTGAGCAGCTTTTTCATTTTCGCAACTTGATCAGGATGGCTGGCTTGCAGGTTATCGGCTTCACCAGGGTCGTCAGCCAGGTTGTAAAGTTGCACCGCTGGCATGATCGAAAGGTCGACTCGGCCCGGTCGCGGATCACTCCAGCCACCCGAGCCGGGACAGAGGCAGAGTTTCCAGTCGCCATCGCGAACCGCAAACTGGCCACCAATCGACTGCGACACGATCGACGTCCGCCCTTGGCCGCTGGCTTTGCCAAGCAGTACTGGCAGAAAGGAAACACTGTCCTCGGCACTCCTCTTATCAACCCTGGCTCCAACGATCTCGGCCACTGTAGCCAGAAGATCAAGCTGACCGACGAGCTGATCGCTGCGAGAGCCGGCCTGCACCTGCCCGGGCCAGCGGACGACGAAAGGTACGCGGTGGCCGCCCTCGAAGATATCTGCCTTGTGACCACGGTAGATGTAGTTCTGGTCATGCCCGGCCGCTTCCAGTTCCGGGATCTTGGCTTGCGGCGAGCAGCCATTATCGGTCGTGAAAATAATCAGCGTCTTGCCGGCGATCTGGTTGTCATCCAGCGCCTTGAGAACCTGCCCGACCGTCCAATCGACCTGCATCGTGAAGTCGCAATACTGGTTGATCCCGCTTTTCCCTTCCCATTCAGGCGTCGGCAGGATCGGCGTGTGGGGTGCGTTGAGGGGAAAATAGAGGAAGAACGGTTTGTCGGAACCTGCCTGGTCATTAATAAACTGGACAGCCTCGCTGGTGATCGTTGGCAACACGTCAACCGCCTCGAAACCGGCAGCTGCCGGCCCCTTGCGATGGAAAGCCTTCTCCACTGTGGCTGGCTCGGTCGGCGTGCGGTCGCGGACATAGACATAGGGTGGCATGTCCAGCGACGCGCTGATTCCAAAGAACGTATCGAAACCCAGATCGCAGGGGCCATTCTGGATCTCGCCGCTGTAGTCAACGTCCCAGCCTCCCTTGAAGCTGCCGGAGAAGTTGCCCCTGTCATTGGCCGTGCCGCCCTGCTTGAGTGGCCAGTCCCAGCCCAGGTGCCATTTTCCAATGCAGGCGGTCGAATAGCCATGCCGCTTGAGCAGGGAGGCGACGGTCAAGCGTCCCTGCGAGATCAGCGGTTTGGAAAAACCACCCAGCACGCCCCTCTGAAGATGGGTCCGCCAGTGATAGCGGCCGGTCAGAACCGAGTAACGCGTCGGCGTGCAGACAGACGAGGAGGAATGTCCGTCAGTGAAGATCATGCCCTGTTGAGCGATCCGGTCAATATTCGGTGTGGGAATCTTGGACTCAGGGTTTAAAGCGGAAACATCCCCAAAACCCTGGTCATCGGCCATGATGTAAATAATGTTGGGCTTCGCAGCGCCGGCGGTCGGCCTGGCAGCCTGGAGCGAATTGGTTCCGAGCTCAGCAACCAGAAGCAGTGCCAGGCCCACGACGATCAACGCAGATATCAACTTTCTGATAACACCAGTTCCTTGTTTTCCAGGTTCAACCAAGAACAGCTCGATCCACTGCCGGCAGCTGCCAACAGCGAAAAAACCAAGCCGTCGTTTCAGGACCAGACACGGTGATCCTAAGGGGGAATTACTGTGGCTTGATTGTAACCACTGAAACACCACTCAAGCAGGTCATGCTTCGGCTGTACCCGACTGCGATTCGCAGTCGTCAGGAATCGAGTGAATCGTGGCATCAGCTGCAGAGGGGTAGACTACTTTTTGGCGATCGAGACACCTAAAGAACCGCACAGCACTGGAAATGCAAGCCACCACCAGAGACTGTTGTTATCGGGAAAAAACACCAGCTTCAGAGTGACTCCGATCACAGCACCGACGAGACCACCGAGCATCTGGCGAACTTCATCGTGCATGTCCCCACCTTTCCTCAAAGAGCGTTGCAACTGTCCCGATTGTAGCCGCTCGCCACAAGGGGCATCAGGCTCCCGGGGGGGCGGCGAGCAGCGGACGCGAGATTGTACAGATTCGCCTTTGACTGCGCGAAAGCGTTAGAATCTCTTCTGCGTTTGGGGTGCGTCGTTCCCTCATTACCGAAGAGGTCAGCATGAAGATAGCACGCCGTGAATTCTTGGCCGGCATGGCAGCCGGCAGCCTGGCACTTGGGCATGGCTGGACAGGAGGACGGCCGCTTGAGGCACAGGAACGCGTTGCCCTGGATGCTGCCCGCAAAGACGCTGGTCGTATCCGCCGACGCGTGATCTTTAACAACGATGGTGACGACATCTGGGCCAAGGGCGCGGACACTCGGGACAAATTTCTGGCGGTCCGCCACACGCCGCTGCTGGGCACAAATGTCGACAGCATCTTCTACTGCACGACCCAGAGCTTTAATCACTTCACGCATGATACTCGTGTTGCCGAGATCTTCAGGGCCAAGGGGGGGCAATTTGCCGACAACCAGCTGGCCACGTTCCTCGACCAGGAGACCGATGGGCTGCGGATGTCGAGCGAGTTTGCTCGCGCCAACGGTCTGGAGACGATCTGGACGTTGCGGATGAACGACATTCATGACGCCTCGACCCCGGCATTTCTGTCCAAGTGGAAACAGCAGGATGCCACCCGGGTGATGTCGACGCTGGACGAAGCGAAGCAGTACAACGACCGCCGCCGACTCTGGAGCCTGGTCGATTTTGAGCACCCCGATGTGGAACCGAGGTTGCTGGAAATTGTCGAGGACGTGCTGGTGAATTACGACGTGGATGGTATCGAGCTGGATTTCCTGCGGGCCCCCTGTTATTTCCGCAGCACCTACGAGGGAAAGCCGACGACCGCCAAGCAGACAGCTATTCTTACCCGGCTGGTCAGCAAGATCAGCAGCCTGGTGCGCAGGCAGGGAGAACTGCAGGGCAAAGCACTGCTGCTTGCCGCACGTGTTCCCTCCACGCCCGCACTCTGTCGTTATATCGGGATCGACATTCACTCCTGGCTGGCCGAAAAACACCTTGACCTGCTGGTGGCCGGCGGGGGCTATGTGACCTTTGACCTGCCACTTGCGGAACTACTGGCCCTGGCCAGAGAGCATGACGTGCCGTTCTATCCGGCGATCAGCCAGTCCGGATTGATGTACCGATCCCCCCGGGGGACGGGTACCAAGCAGCCCCGGGAAGCCTGGTACGGAGTCGCCTCGCGTCACCTGGCCCAGGGCGCCGATGGGATCTACACGTTTAATCTCTTTCCGGGACCGGGCAGCGACGAGGACAGGACGTACGCCAGGGACATACTCGCCAAGCTTGGCTCTCCCCAGAAGCTGCGCGATGCGGACATCATGTATGGGATCTCGGATGCGGGCTTCTGGATGCCGAGCCACTACTGGGCCAAGGATGCCGCAGACTTTTCCAAGGCACTCCCGCTGGTTCTCAAGGCCAATCAATTCGAGCGGTCGAGCATGGAAGTTCCAGAGGACCTGAGCGCGGCCGGTTTTAATGTCAGCGCCGAATTACGAGTCGATTTTACAGGCTTGGAGGAACGGAGCAGGCCGGAGATCCTGTTTGGATCGGCCAACTTTGGTCCGACCGCAGGCGGTAAGAAAGTGGCTGGCGTGCAGCGTTTCGTCTGCAAGGTTCCGCTGCAGGCCATCCAGCAGGGTGCCAATCGGGTGATGGTGAAGACGAAGCAGGCGGGGGTGAAGATGGTCGGCGCCGAATTGTGGATCCGTCGCTAATGGCTGGTCACTGTTTGAGCAGGAAGCACTTCATGTTGCCGTCCCGGTCCTTACAGTAGAGCTGGCCGCCTGAGAGCACGATGTGCGGCCAGGCGTCATTCTCCATCAAGTCTTTCTGTCGAGCAAGTTCCTTGTATTGCCTCGGCGATCGATCGGCAGTCTCGGCCAGCACCAGGTCTCCCCGCCTCCCCCAAATCACCAGACGCCCGTCCGATGTAACAATGCATGAGGCAGTATCACCAAAGATACCCCCCCGCCAGACCGGTTTGCCGGTTTCAAAATCCAGGCAGTAAACACCGCGCCAGCACCAGTAGACATGGCCATTGTAGATCACCGGCGGGCAGACTCCGGATGCATAGGGCTGCTTCCAGACTTGGTTCATGCCCGATAACGCGACATCGATGCGCGTCGTCATGTACTGGTTGTACTCTGAGGAGATCACGATCGAGTTACCCAGCACGGCTGGCGTCGCTACATTGTTGGCGAAGTCCGTGACCCAGGGGAATTCAGCAACCGTTTTCCCCTCCTGACCGTGGTCGAGCCGGGCTACCAGCAGGTTGCGAATAGTCAGTACAGCAACGCAGGGAATTCCTTCAACGACGAGTGGTACGAGGCCCCCGGTGTGGCCAGCCGGATCCTTGGACTCGGATACCCAGAGCCGCTCGCCAGTCCTTTTGGAAAAACCCATCAGGTTGCCTTCGTCATCCCCGACTTCGACAACCAGCATCTCTCCCTGCAGGAGCGGGGCCGTGGTATAGCCATAGTCGCGGAGCTGCCGTCGTCCCACCTTGGGACGCTTGGCGACCTGGTAGGTATCGTAAAGGTTCAGGTTCCAGACCGCTTGACCCTGCTCGGCTGTATCCCAGCATCGAAGGTCACCGTCAGTGCTGAGCGTGTAGAGGTAGCCTGTCTGGCGGTCGTAACTGGGGCAGGAAGAAGGGCCTGAGTAGATTCCCTTGTCCCCCTCGCTCTGCCTGCCGTACGGCGGGCAGCGGTACGATTGCGTCCAGAGTGTCTTTCCACTGGCTGTGTCAATGCAGAGCACCTGGTCATTGCCATCCTTCCAGCCCATCGTGTAAAGCCGGCTGCCGATCACGATCACAGCGGAGCCGCCCGCACCGGTCTTTGTGCTCCAGGCCGGCTTGTGGGGTGGCCAGTTGCCGCCCTTGAAATGCGAGGGTTCCTTGGTGGTCGCGTCGCGCTTCAGTCCGCGCCAGTGGGGCCAGTCGTCTGCATGGCTGGAGGCCGACAAGACCAGTATCAGGCAGACGGGCAGTGTCCAGAGGTGCTTCAGCATGAAAATCTCCAGGGACAGGTCTTTTTCTTGGGTGGGCAGCAGTTCGGGAAAGCTGGCCTTCGGATCGCGGAAAAAATTGTCGAGGGTCAGATGGCAGGGTTTTACCTTTTCAGCCGTGTTCAGTCACCACTCGTGCTGAATTTCTTCAAGCATTATCTGTACATCAGCCAGCCGCACAGAATGGTGCGAGAGTGAGATGCGAGAATCAGGATCTCTTTCGTCGGCAAGCTACTTCTCATATTTCACCACCGACAGCAAAATATAACTGCTGGCACAATGGTTGGCGTGTTTGGCCCGGCTCACGGGAGTTCGCGCTCAAGCCACTGAATCAACTTCTCTTTCGCCTCTGCGGAGCGGTAACCATGTCACGAAGATTGAATGTATGCGTCTCGATTATTTTGTTGTCGGTTACCGCAGTCGCAACGGCAGCTGAACAGGACTTGGAGTTAGCTGCACCGTTTACCAATAACATGGTCCTGCAAAGACAAGCCGTGGTGCCGGTATGGGGTTTTGATACGCCCGATGCCCAAGTCACAGTTGAATTTGCAGGCCAGAAGAAGATGGCCGTCGCCGACAAAAACGGCGATTGGATGGTTGAGCTCAAGCCACTGGCGGTATCACACCAAGAACGCAGCTTGACTGTGATCAATAGCCGGAACCAGTCGATCGTTCTGCAAGGTGTACTGGTTGGTGAAGTGTGGTTCTCCTCTGGCCAATCCAATATGGTCTGGATCGCCAACAAGAGCATGTGCAGCGAAATCGCGCGTGAAATTGCCAGCTCGGAAAAGGACATTCCGATAAGAGAGATCAACATCACGACCGTATCGGCACTCTACCCGCTGAAAAAAGGTACTTCGGATGGCGGCTGGAAGACACACAAAAGCGCGGGAGACTTCTCGGCTCTGTCATTGTCGTTTGCGTACTCGCTGTACAAAGAACTGGACATGCCAATCGGCATTCTGCTGAGCGCTCATAGCAATACCAGGATCGAAGCATTCACCCAGCGCCAGGCCATCGAAACACATCCCCAGCTCAGACTGGACGCTGACCTGATTCGCGATGCGGACCCGCTGACCGAGCAGGGACATAAGGCATTTGACCAATACTACGGAGACCTGAGAGCCTGGCAAAAACTGGCCGGCAAGGCCGCAGTAGCAGGTGGCAGGATACCCGCGAGAACGAACTTGCCGGGAATCGCGGGTATGTGGCGAGGGCCCTCTCAATTCTTCAACGGCAAGATCAACCCCGTGGTTCCGTATGCGATTCGCGGTGCGATCTGGTGTCAGGGCACAAGTAACTCGGGCGACGGGAGGATTTACGCCGCAAGAATGGAGGCCCTTGTCAACGGTTGGAGAGATGCCTGGAGCATGCCTGATATGCCGTTCTACTTCACCCAGATGCAGTGCTATGGTTCTCCAGATCCCGACTCGGTGGGATTTGCAGACATCCGCCAAGTCCAGCATCTGTTTTTCAGGAACAACCGCCAGAACGTCGGCATGGTCGTCCAGTCTGACCTCAACTCGGCCAGGCCGCAGGGAATTCACTACTACAACAAACTTCATCCGGGCATCAGGTTGGCACGCTGGGCTTTGGCGAAACAGTACGGCAAAGATGTCGCATATACCGGTCCGATCTACACCGGTTACGAAGTCAAAGGGAGTCAAGTCATCGTATCGTTCGAACAGGAGAGTCTCTTTGGCGGTCTGATGGTTGGCAATAAAGGGTTGGCCCAGGACTACCGGGAAGCGGACAAGTTCGTTGAACCGGCACGGCCGACTCCGACTGACAAGCTGAACCATTTCCGCCTGTGCGATAAGGACAACAAATGGCACGCTGCCGAGGCGGTCATTGTTGGTAACACCGTTATCGTGACTTCAAAGAGTGTCCCCAGGCCGATTGGCGTTCAATACGCATACAACGCGGTACCGGAAAACTCGAATCTCTATAACAGAGCCGGGTTGCCTGCGACGCCGTTTGCAGCGGTCAACGGTGAGTTGATCTTTGAGGAGGACGATCTGGAGAAAGCGGCGGCACTCAAAGCAAAGTACGCACAGTACACCGACCCCGACCATCCGATCCTTCAGGTGGTTGAGTACTTCCGGGATGGTGCGGTTATTCAACACGGCAAACCGATCCCGGTTTGGGGGCACGCCAACAAGGGCGTCAAGCTGACCGTGACGCTGGGGGGAATCACCAGAACGGCAGTGGCGAATGATCTGCAGCAATGGTCAGTAGAATTCCCGTCCTTCGAGGTTTCGACTGACCCCATCACCTTGTCGGTTAAATCAAGTCATGGTTTCAGCAGAACGGTCGTCAATATCTTGATTGGCGATGTCTGGTATCTGACTGGAACAACGCTGCTTAACGGAGAATTGGCGTTCAACCCGCGTGACAAGGAGGCCACGATTCCAACAGCCATGCCGCTGGTTCGTGAATTCAGGAGAAAGACGGCTGCAAGTTCATTTCCAACTCCACGAAAACGGAAGTTTGAAACTGGCGGTGGCAGATACCGTTCATCATGGATGGCCGCTGATTTTTCTGAAGCCGACCGAGGCGTGACGATGTTCGCCTATCATTTCGCAAAAACACTGAACCGCACGGGAATTCCACAGGGCTTCATTACCATGTCATCCGGCCAGGGTGGACGAGCACGACAAATGGCTTCGCCTCTTTCGTGGACTTCTTTCGACGGCGTCAAGGACATAGATCAGCCGGCATTTCAAGCTCGCCTCGATGAATTGTTTATGCAGTACCCCAACTCGAGCATTGCAAGAACAGCTGCCGACCGTCATCTCAAGGACGTGGAAACCTTTATCCAGACAATCATCACAGCTGGCAAGCAAGGCGCAGATTTATCCAAGGCTGCACCGCTTGCTGGCCCGGCTTTTCCGGAGGCGGGAAAAAACAGTACGGTCCGATCCGACATGATTCCAACTTACGCTTACAACTGGTGTGTCAGCCCGATGACTCCGATGGCAGTTTCCGGCGTGATCTGGATTCCATCAGAGAACAATATTGGATACACGCCCGCACACTATGGGGCTGAACTGGAGTTCTACGCCAAGAGTCTTGCCGGCACCTACGGTCTGGACAAAGTGCAGTTTATCTACGCCCAGCCGACAGACTCACTGGTCGAGGGCATCACAGCCCCAGAGATTGCAGGCAGCAGGAGTATTACGTTCGCCTCATGGCCAAAAAGCTTGCAAGATCTTGCTATCGAGATGGCCAGGCTGGTCGAATAATCAGCTGACTCGACCAGTTATCACCAACCTGCCGAAGGCAGGCAGACAGGTTTAATGGCAGCACCTCGTGATCATAAGAAAATGGCGATTCGCTCGATCGTAGTCACTTGGAAGAGGGCAAGCAGCAGCAAGGAACAGCTGTTAGTGAAGGATTAAGACAATCACTCACTTTGTCAGGAAGACCTGGCTCTGCACGACCAGCTTGACCAGGTCCCGCAGGCCATTGCCCCTGGCCTGGAGCTTCCTGACAATCTCGTCCACCTCACCACGATCTGTCGCCTCGAGGAGACGGCCACTGGAATAAGCCAGCATTTTTTCCGCCAGGCAGCGAACAACCTGCGATTCCCGCCCAACAAGCATTTTCTTGTATTCGACAATATCTGCCACCTTCTGGCCTGTCGACATCGTGGACGAGGCATCGATATTGTCCCTGCCCTTGGGGTACCTGTCCCGCCAGCGGCCAATGGGATCGAAGTTCTCAAAGGCAAAACCGAGGGGGTCAATCTTGCTGTGACAGCTTTTACACGCGTCCTGTTCACGATGGAGTTGAAGTTGTTCACGGATCGTCCCGGCATTCCGCAGATCCGGAGAGAGCGGTTCGACATCCGGTGGCGGTGGTGGAGGCGGAGTTCCAAGAATGTTTTCCAGCACCCAGACACCGCGAACCACTGGCGAGGTATCAACACCGTTGGCGGTGGCGGTCATCACGCTGGGCTGGGTAAGCAGGCCGCCACGGCGCGGATCATTCGTCGGCACCTTGCGAAGGAACTCTCCCTTCACATCATCGCGCCCGTAAAAGACCGTGGCGATCGACTCGTTCAAGAAGGTGTAATCGGAATCGATCAGGTCACGAACCGGGCCATTTATCCTCAACAGGTCGGCAAAGTAGGCGTCGGTCTGGGCGACAATCTGAGGCTGGAGCCGGCGATCCCAGTAAACACGGAAAGGGCCTGACCGTTCAGGGGGGCTGTCGCTTAGCTTGTCGAGTCTCAACCAACGCTCGGTAAAGTGTCGCGTGAAAGCGGCTGCCCTGGGATCGTCCAGCATGCGGTCCACTTCCTCCTGCACCACGGCGATGTTGGTCAGCCTGCCCGATTCTGCAAGAACCATCAGCCTCTTGTCCGGCATGGAGGACCAAAGGAAATAGCTCAGCCGCGAAGCGAGCTCGTAATTATCCAACCGCCCAGGTTTTTCACGAAGGTAGAGGAAATCCGGGGAACAGAGGATTGCCGTGTAGCCGGTCTGGAGAGCCTTCATGGTCCGCGCTGCCTGGGCAGTGACGCCGCCGGGTTGCCGCGGTGCTGTTTTCCCGACGGCCAGCGGCGTCATGGCAAATCCCGGACCGCTCCAGAAGGCCTGCAGGCTGTTGGGTTTCCCATAGGCGAAGTACTCGACCCGAAGGACATGGGCGCCGGCTGCCAGCTGCATCGCCCCTTTCTTCGTCGAGGCACCATGGAGCCCATCGTGCTCGACGACCGTCTTGCCATCAATAATCAGACGCGATCCGTCGTCCGAGGCAACCTGGAACTGGTAATCACCCGCCCGCGGTGCTTCCAACCTCCCCTCGAAGACCATGCCGAAGTGTTCTTCGAGCCCTGCCGGTCGAAGGTCAAGCAGACCGCTCACCAGTGCACCCTGTCCACTGGGCTTGAGTGCGGAGAACTCCGGAAGCTTGTTCCAAGATCCCCTGTACGACTTGTAGGTCAAATCCTGGATCACGCTCGCTTCAACCGTGGCCGGATCAGGATTCAGATGTGAGCGAACCAGCCCGACAAAGGGTGCCACTTCTTCCACCGTAACCGGCCTGCGAAAAGCTCTCCCAGCAAACGCCAGTAGTAATGCTTCCACATCTGCCTCGTCAGTGGGCCCGGTTCCATAGAGCGATCTGTGGCTCCTGGGTGGCCACTGATCAACCAGCGGTTCCAACGTCATGCTGTGGACGTGGAGGCTGGGTCCCTTGTAGTGATTGAGCAGGGTGACAGCCATCTCCCTGGACCAGTCAGCACGCGCCTTGTTGTACTCGTCTTTATCTGGAATCTCCTTGTTACTTGGCGCTTTGCGGAAAGCATCGGGCAGGTACTTCTGCATCAGGAGGTCCGTGCGGGCACCGCGGCTGGAGGGACCATTATCCCAGGTCACCTGTGGCAGCCATTGCCTGTCGATCCAAGTTTCAAGCGTGAAGGTACGTCTCTCTCCATCGCCCGGCAGCTTGAGCTGGGTCAATACGACATGGTCGTTCCTGGACCTGGCCTTGTAGAGGCGCACGCTGACCAGGAAAGGTTCCTCCTGGTTGGTCAGAATCAGCTCACCCCAGGGGTGCTGCTGGTTGTGCGCTGAGATCTCGATCGTGATGCGATAGCGGACCGAACTGCCAACACCCCCCCCCAGCGCATCGGCGCTAAGGGTCCCCGTGCGATAGAGCGCATCAAACTCTGGATTAAGCTCACGGGAAAATTGTTCGAGGTCCCCAGTTCCACGTTTACTGATATGGCCTGCGAAACGTCGGGCCTCCGGGTCCGGTCGTGGAGCCGTTTCCGTCGCCAGCTGCAGGCTCTCCTCGGCAGCATCGAGCATCAGCTTGAGGAGGAAGTCGGACATCACGAGTCGCTCACCGATATTGTCGAAGCCATCCTCCTCTTCATCCGCGGGAAAAGCACGAAACGGATCGGAACTGGTGTTCTCGACACGGCCGTTGCCGTTATTGTCCACCAGGCCAGAAACGTTTCCGACTCGCAGGTCCGGGTCATTGATATAGAGCAAGTCACGCACCGTGTTGCGCAGCTCAAAGCGGTTCAGGCGACGTGCGACCGTCTGCCCGCCGGTACTGCGACGCTCTCGATAGGCCGCTTTGAGGCGGTCGGTCAGGACCTCAACCACCTGGGCCAGTTCCCGGGCGTCAGGACGTGGTTTCCCCTCCGGCGGCATCGCCCCCAGGTTCAACTGGTCCAGAATCTCCTGCCAGGACTCCAGAGTCTGGACGTCGGAGAGCTTCGTACCGAGCGAATCGAATCGCTTGTCGTTCTCCTGCGTCTTGGCACCGTGACACTCGTAGCAGTGTTTCCTGAGAAACGGACGGAGCTTGTCCAGCGGGGAAGCAGCCTGAGCAGCATCCAGGGGCACCGTGATCACGATCGCTACAAGGATAAATCGGAACATCAGGCGTTACGACGTTCAAGACCGGCCAGCGTCCCCGTGCTGGGGCCGAAGCGGTCGATCTCGAGGCCGTGATTCTGGAGGATCGATAGCAGGAGATTGGCCGCGGGGATACGTTGCCCCTTCTCCTCCGGGTTGACCAGGTGCTGGCCAAGTTTGAACCCGCCTCCGGCCAGCAGCAGGGGAAGATCCTTGGTCGAATGTGGCCCGGTTGCCATGCCGCAGCCAAAGAGAATCGAGGTATGGTCAAACAATGTGCCGCCGTTGACTGCATCCTCCTGTGCCTTGAGCAGGTCGATCAGGTACGCCATCTGCGTCGTCATGTTTCGCTCGATGAGGTTCAAAGCAGTGATGTGATCGGGACGCTCGCCATGGTGTGAAAAACCGTGGTAGCCACCACTGAGGCCAAAGTCGCCATTAACAAAACCAGAAGCGAGGGTAATGGCCCGCGTTGAATCGGTCTGGATTGCCAGCGAGATTAACTCGACCATGGCCCGCAGGTCTGCCTCGGTGCCATTGCCCTGCGACGGCTCCGGGCGTTCGGTTGTCGGTTTCGGCCGGTCGAGCCAGGGCTGCTGCTGGACAATTTTCTTTTCCAGCGTGCGGACCGCTTCAAGATATTCGGCGAACTTGTGCTGATCCTGTTTGCCAAGTTCCCTGTTCACGGACCTGGCCTTCTCCAGGACCACATCGAGGATACTGTTTTGCCGCTTCAGCCGCTCGGCAGCGGTGGCCTTCTTCTCGTTCGTGTCAGCCAGGAACAGGGCACGGTACATTTGCCGCACGTCAATCGCCGGTACCTGCACGCCGGTACGGGTAAAGCTGACCAGGTTCGACTCGTTAACGCGTAGGGTCATTGATGAAAATCGCGTTTCGGCACCGACAAATTCTGCAATCTTCTGGTCCAGGCTGATATTGCCCTCGGGGAATTGCGCTGCCATGAAGGGGCGCACACCACTGAGCAGGACAGGCACTCCCTGGTGGCCGATGGTGTTTCCGTGGTCCAGGTGCGAGAAAACGGTGAAGTCCTGGCGATGCTTTTCCAGCGGCTTGAGCGTCTCGGGCATCTGGTAGTCTGATGTCGTCTGCTCGGAGCTGGGGAAGAACGTCCTCTTGTAGATGCCGTAGTTGTTCGACAGGCAGACAAAACGCTTGACCGGCCTGGCTGGCTGAATTGCAGCCCGGCCAACTGGTGCCATCGCTTCGAGCATCGGCAGCGCGATTGCTACGCCGGCCCCCTTGAGAAAGCTTCGTCGTTTCAGGGGAACTCGCATGAAACTCTCCTTCGATCAACGCGTATGCCCGGCTTGGGACGGTCGCTATCTTTCAGCTCCTCGGCTCATGTTCCTTTTGAGCCAGCCTTCCATTGTAGATTTCCAGCTACCATCCGAGTAGGGTTTCCGGGCAACGCATCTGTATATTCTATTATCGACCCTGGTTGTTTCGTTCAAAAGCCCATTTGCAAGTGACCAATGACCACTACACCAACGCGATCGCCAGCCCGATCAACCTAAGCGGTGCAGAATCCGACGCACTCTCTGGCGATGACGAGCGGCTGAGGGGGCTTGGCCGGACCTTCCCGAGAGCGTGAAGACTGCCGTGCTGAAGATGGTCAGGGGGTGACGGGCAATCTCGGTGGTCTATTAGCTGAGAATAGCTTCGACAACTTTTCCATGCACGTCTGTCAGACGGTAGTCGCGACCTTGAAAACGATGTGTCAGTCGCTCATGGTCGATTCCCATACAGTGCAGGATGGTGGCATGGAAATCGTGAACATGAACCGGGTTTTCAACGATGTTGTAGCAGTAATCATCGGTCTTTCCGTAGGTCAGACCACCTTGAACACCACCACCGGCCATCCAGATTGAAAAACTCCGCGGGTGATGGTCACGGCCGAAGCTGGCAGGATTTCCCTGCGCGTAAACGGTTCGCCCGAATTCTCCACCCCAGATAACGAGTGTGTCTTTCAGCATGTCGCGCTGTTTCAGATCAGCAATCAGGGCAGCAGATCCCTGGTCCGTCTCCCGTGTCAGGTTGGGGAGATTCCCGGCACAGTTGCTATGGTGATCCCAGCCACGATGAAAGACCTGAATAAAACGAACGCCCCGTTCGGACAGTCGTCTTGCCATCAGGCAGTTATAAGCATGCGTGCCTGGTTGTTTCGCGGCTTCGCCATAGAGCGCAAACGTACTCTGCGGTTCATCCGTGATACGAGCCAGCTCTGGCACCGATGTCTGCATCCTGTAGGCCATTTCGTACTGGGCAATCCGAGTGTTGATCTCCGGGTCACCGATTTCCTGTTCCCGCAGTGCATTCAGCTGTTCGAGGCTATTGAGTAGTTTTCTTCGAGATCGTGCGCCGAGCCGGCCAGGATCGGATAGGTACAGAACGGGATCCCCCTGGCTACGAAGTTTGACCCCTTGATATTTCGACGGCAAGAATCCACTTCCCCAGAGGCGATCATAGATCGGCTGGGCCTGGTTAAAATTGTTCTTGGTCAGCATCACGACAAACGATGGCAGATTCTCAGTTTCACTCCCAAGACCATAGCTGAGCCATGAACCCAGGCTTGGGCGGCCTGGTTGCTGGTGGCCTGACTGGAAAAATGTAATAGCCGGGTCATGATTGATCGCTTCGGTATACATCGAATTGATCAGGCAGAGTTCATCCGCCACGCCACCCAGGTGGGGAAGCAAGTCGCTCAACCACATTCCGGACTGGCCATGCTGGTTGAACTTGAAGGGCGAATTGATGATCGGAAATGCTTTTTGCCCGGCGGTCATTCCTGTCAGTCGTTGTCCGTCGCGAATTTCCGCCGGCAACTCCTGCATGTGCAGTTTTTCAAGCGATGGCTTATGGTCAAACAGGTCCACTTGCGATGGGGCCCCCGACTGTAACAGGTAGATCACCCGTTTCGCCTTGGGGGCAAAATGCGGCAATTCAGGCAAGCCATCTTTGTTCTTTGTCGCTTGCTCAGCACTTAACAGGGAAGACAGGGCAGCGATACCGATCCCTGTACTGGTCCTGCTGAAAAACTGACGGCGGTTTTCCAGCAACCCGCTTTCCTGGAGGAATGTCTTCATTTCTCAGCCCTTGGTAATTGTTTCGTCAAGATTCATTAAGAGCCGGCAGAGAGTCGTCCAAGTTGCTAACTGCAGCTTGTCATGGATTGTGTCAGGAGGAGAGTCACCAACGGCAAGCAGGCTGTCGGCGAGTCCGTTCTGCTGCTCAAATTCTTCACGTTGTTCGTCAAAGGCCTCAGCGAGAATAACAAGCTCAGTTGCATCAGGATGACGTCCCGTGGCAAGTCGGAAGGCGTAGGCAAGCCGTTTCTGCTGGTCGTGGGGATACCTGTTCAAGACGCGTACAGCCATGTGTCGCGCGGCTTCGACAAACTGTGGGCCATTGAGCAGCAGCAAGGATTGCAACGGTGTGTTGGTTTGCGAACGTTTCAGCGTGCAGAACTCACGTTCGGGGGCATCAAGTGTCTTCAACATGGGAGAGGGGACGGTACGCTTCCAGAATGTATACAGGCTGCGACGATAGAGATCCTTCCCGCTCCCCTGGGGATATTCTTTGGAGAATCCAGGGCGGTTGTTAAGCTCCATCCAGATACCCTTGGGCTGGTATGGGTAAACGCTTGTGCCCCCCAGCGCATTTACCAGCAGGCCGCTGATTGCAAGTGCATTATCTCGCACTTGTTCGGCAGCCAGTCGCATTCGAGGTCCACGGCCCAACAGCAGATTCTCTGGATCCTTCCTGTAGTTTTCTCGCCCTGCATGTGATGTTTGACGGTAAGTTGCTGACGTGACGATCAGTCGCACCATGTTTTTAACGTCCCACTGCGAACTGGCGAATTCAACCGCGAGCCAATCAAGCAATCCGGGATGGCTGGCACGTGCCCCCTGGTTTCCGAAGTCCTCCGAAGTTTTCACCAGTCCATTGCCAAAGAACTGCTGCCAGTACCGGTTGATCGCCACACGAGCCGTCAGCGGATGAGCAGGGGACATCAACCATTGTGCCAGGCCAAGACGATTTTTCGGCAGGTCGTCCGGCATGGGAGGCAAAACCTGTGGTGTACCCGCGAAGACTTGTGCTGCCGGTTGGTTGTATTGTCCGCGGTTGAGGATGTGCGTGGTGCGGATATTTTCCTGGTCCCGCATAATCATTGTTGCCGGAAAACTGGCACTCCGCTGTTTTTCAAGACGGGCTATTTCAGCTGCAATCTGCTTGGCAGGACCATGATTGTCCAGGTAGTAAGTACGCAACACCTGGTGCTGTTCGGCAGTCCGATCGCCAGGTTTCAACTTTGCCGCATCCACAATCGCGGCGTCGATGTCTTGAAAAGACAATCGTGCGGGCGCTGCCGACGAGATCGAGATACGAGGTCGGCCAATGCCATGCTGACCAAAGGACACTTCGTGCCTGAGAATTACTTTGAGAGTTGTTCCAGCTTGAAACCCAAACGGCTTCTCGGCAACGAAGATCGCCGTCGCAGGTTTTTTTCGAGTTGGCCCATCGACCGCCCAGCCCTTGTTCTTGTCGCTGGAGAGAGCGAGTCGAACTTCGTAGTTTTTCTGGTTGTAGTCAGCCCGGGCTTCTCGGAATGTGACGTTGGTCTTCTGACTTGGATCGGCAATCGAGGATGCCTCCAGAAGAAATCCTGTTAATACGAAATTGGAATTTTGATACCGCCCGGGACCGTTGCCAGGAAGGGACGGGTGCGTCAGGCATTCAATGCGAACTGCAGTAATGGCACTTTCTGGCGTCGTGAATTGAATTTCGTAGATGTCGTTTTGCGGATTAGCACCACTGGCCAGCAGTGAATTGTCCTCCAGCGGTGTAATTGTCGTCCCTCCCGAGGATGTCGCCGTGACCGGTGTCTGCACTCGCCAGGTGAAACTTCCGTTGGCAAGTGCTGAGGCCCACTCCTCGAGTTTCAAGTCATCCTCTTTGGCTACTGCCAGACTGTTGTGCAATTCTTCAATCGTCGTTGCCAGGGCTGCAATCTTGCGGGCTGCCAGTGGAGAAACTGCTTGCAGTGATGGTTGAAAACCACTCTGCCCGCGTTCAGGCACGAGGTTGAAATAGGCATAGAGTTGATAGAACTCTTGTTGCGAGATGGGATCATATTTGTGGTCATGACAGCGTGCACAACCAACAGTCAGGCCGAGCCAAACAGTGCCTGTCGTGATCAAGCGGTCCATCACGTATTCCGTGCGGTACTCTTCGTCGATTACCCCTCCTTCGATCGTAATGCCGTGATTGCGGTTGAACCCGGTGGCCAGAATCTGATCAGATGTGGCGTCAGATATCAAATCTCCAGCGAGTTGCTCGATTGTGAATTGATCGAAGGGTTTGTTTTGGTTGTAAGCATGAATCACCCAGTCACGCCAAACCCAGTGGGTTCGTTCCGTGTCGTACTGGTAGCCATTCGTGTCCGCGTAGCGAGCCAGGTCGAGCCAGCTCCGAGCCATATTCTCACCATAAGCCGGTGAAGCCAGATACTTTTCAACCAAACGCTCATATGCAGCAGGTGAACTGTCTCGCACAAAGGCATCCACCTCCTCCAGTGTTGGAGGAAGACCTGTGATATCAAAGGCCAGCCGTCGTATGAGTGCCTGCCGGTCCGCGTCGTCGGCATGCGGGAGACCCTTGGCTTCCAGTTGGGCAAGCACAAAAAAGTCGATGGCGTTGCGTGGCCAACTTGTCTCTTTCACAAACGGTAATGCCGTCCGCCTGGGAGCAATAAAGGACCAGTGCGTTTGGTACTCTGCCCCCTGTTCAATCCAGAGCCGGATTCGTTCGACCTGCTCTGCACTTAACGGTTCACCATGCTCGGCTGGGGGCATGCGAAAGTCTGGATCTGCCGCTGATATCCTGGCAACCAGTTCACTGCCAACAGGATCCCCTGGAATGATCGCCCGCGCACCGGACTCAAGTTCCGCAAAGGCTGACTGGCTTTGATCCAAACGTAAACCGGCCTGGCGTTTATTCGAGTCTGGCCCGTGACAGCGAAAACAGGCATTGGAAAGGAGCGGACGAATGTCACGGTTAAAATCAACCCGCAGCCCATCTTCCGCATGTGCAATTCCTGAGACAAGTGCCCACATAAGAACGGGCAACCACTTGAACCGACAAGGAATGGAATTGATCTTCATGGGAAAAACCGTCGTTTGATGGCAGCACTCAGTGAATCCTGAGAGAATTGCGATTCCCCGATTGTAGCCGCTTCCCAAGCCGGCCAGCAAACTCCTCCGGGGGGGGCAAAAAGTTGGCCGGCGGTCGACATGTAGAACGCTGCCCCAGACGCACACATTTTCGGGCCAAAAACCCAGGTCCGGACCCGTGTTCCCCTGCCCCTTCACTGGCATCCCCCTGCCACCGCGTGGCATAATGAACTCGTCACATCATCAGGATTCCCATTGCCATGCAGAACCACTGGCAGGGAAATGCTGATATCAGCAGTCTGGCGGAGCAGCTGATTCGAGTGCGGTTTGAACTGAAGGATGTGGATCTGTCTTCACTTCAGTTCACGAACAGGGTGGACTGAAACGGAGGGATCCATGCGTGGCAGACGACAATCGTGGGCAACAGCAGCCGTTGGTCTGACCTGGTCAGTCTTCGTGCTCCTCACCGGGACAGCCAGTCTCGAAGCCGATCACAACAGGTTGCTGCAGCGTGAGTTCCGCCGGGCAATCAGCAGGCATGTGGCGTGCGACAGTCAGGGGTACTGCTACCTGCTGATTCCTTCGCCTACATCAGTAGGCGGTCCGGGTTTCACTTTAAAGATCTCGCAGAAACCGCACCCGGAATCGATTTCGGATTTCCCGCTGACGGTGCCGCTCCCCAGACTGCAGGACAGACCGGCGGCCTCATTATTTTCCGCAGGCCTGGCTGTCGATCCCCAGGACCGGCTGCACATCATTTACACGACCGAGCACGGTCTGACCGCTTACAGCGTCGTGGAGACACAACCATTGCGAACCGACAAGGGCTCGCCACAGTGGTTGGATCCCGTCAGCGGGCAAGCGGGAGGACTCGTGCTCACACAAACCCAATCATGGGCGGGAGACATCTGCCGATCACCCAACGGGCAGATCTGGCTGACCTGGACAACCGCTGGAGGTAACGACTCGGAAGTGACAGTGCATCTCGGGACGCTCCGTGAGGGAGCATGGCAGTCGTTCGAACTTGGACGGGGAAAAGGGCTCTATCCACCCGCCATGCTCTTTTCACAGGACGGGGCCTTTGTTCACGTCGCAACTGGCGATACCAAGGGTGGCAGCCATTACCTGAAGCTGAGAGTCTCCACATTGGATACCGGGAAATGGCAGTTGCAGTCGAGTCACCCCGGGCGCCGGCCAGCTCTCGCCGAAACGGCCGGCGAGGTTCTCGCCGTCCACGAATCGGGAGACTCGCTGAAATACACCTTCCTGGAAAGGGAACAACGGCAGTCGCACCCGTTGACGGACCTGGACAGCCGGTTCGTATGGGACACCGTACACTCGCCGCGAATGGTTGTTGACCGCTATCGCGTGCCCTGGATGTTCTTCATCGACTCGACGCGCCAGCACGTCTTTTACTCGCGCTGGCTGGGTACCAGGTGGAGTCCAATCATGAACGGTTTCTGGCTGACGCGGAACACGGCTCGATTCGAGGATAGCCACCTCTCGATCGACTGGCTGGGCCTGGAACACGGGGTCGGCGCGGACAACTCTTCGATTGCACTGGCGATCGGACACCGCAGCCCGTCTCCTGCCACCTTGTTTCACGTGCTTCAAGTCCCCTCGCTCACGTCCGACCCTGACAACAGGATTCTGTTCCTGGATTTCAAGGAAATTCAGCAGATCGATGGCATTGCACTAAAAGTCAACACGGCGCGCAAGTTCTCGGACAACCCGGTGCTCACTGCCGGACGTCCGGGGGAATTCGACTCGCAGGGTGCCTCGAAGCTCAAGGTACTCAAACAGCATGGCGTTTACCGGGCATGGTACTCCGGCATGCATCGCGAGCCTGGTTCGGAATGGCCGAAGAGCGGATCCGTCCCCACGGTTCGGATGGGTTACGCCGAAAGCAGCGACGGTCGCAGCTTTGAAAAGAAGCCGTTGGGCCTGGCCTCATTTGAAGACAACGACAACACGAACATGGTTGCCGGGCTGCCGGCAACGCCGATCTACCGCCCGCTTGTTCCATCAGGAATGTATCTCGACACACACGATCCGGACCCGACGCGTCGATACAAGTTTTTAACCTGGACCGGCACGGCGCCCTCGCCGAACCGGGCGGGGTTAACAGTCGGCCAATCGGACGATGCGCAAACCTGGACGCTCTGGACATCTCCCGACGGACTTCGCTGGCAGCAGGCGAGCCGCGGTGGCATCCGGTTTCCGGCCGGGATGCCCTCCTCGTTCTCACCCCAGACCCTGTTTCATGATCCGGACGAACGAGACCCCGCCAGGAAGTACAAGGCCTACGGATTCATGGGTCTCAATAACGACAGGCGAGGCGCGGGCTACGGCTTCAGCGCGGACGCATCCGAATGGACGGCCGATCCGAGAAACCCAATTTTCGACCCCTGGGCCAGAGCCATCCGGGTGGTGAAAAACGGCAAGGTCGAGCAGATTCACGACGTCGCCGTCTGGAAGTACCGCCAGTATTACCTGGCGCTCTACCAGTACCAGCGCAGCGGAACAAACATGACCGTCGAACTGGCCATGAGTCGCGACGGCGAGCACTTCACCTACATCCAGCCTGGCACGGAGGTGGTGCGGCAAGGTGCAGCGGGGGAATGGGACTCGGACGAGATCGCTCCTTCCACACCCCTGGTCGACGCGGAGGAGATCAAGATCTACTACTCTGGCTACCGCTTCAGCACAACCAGTCTGATTGAAGGGGAACACAGCTGTGGTCTGGCCACACTT